>Ga0116146_1001170_pt1 | contig 28153 bp, 28 predicted proteins | sample AD_JPNHG2_MetaG_FD_89748 | JGI IMG/M metagenome (GOLD analysis project Ga0116146, IMG submission 89748) | Active sludge microbial communities of municipal wastewater-treating anaerobic digesters from Japan - AD_JPNHG2_MetaG | ecosystem: Engineered > Bioreactor > Anaerobic > Digestate | place... | reverse complement strand
TCAAAAAGTATTTTATTCTTCGGCACACCTCTTTTGGAGTATTCTTCTGCGAGTAATTTATTAATTGTTACGAGGCCTAGAAAATATTCAGAACGCGATAATTCAAATACTTTCTTTAAATCAGGATGATCAAATAATGTTGTGTGTGTTTCAATAATGCATGGAATGCGATTTTTTATACACTCGATAACACTAAGATAACTTCTACAATACACTAAATCCGGTTTTTTTTTCTTGAAATACCTGCCGGCCCTTGCATTAAATCCCTTTGCACCTATTGTTTTATGATAAAAGTCTTTATTACATACCGGCAACAATGTTATTTTTATTTCTTTTGATACGCCGTAATGATAATGAATATTCTTTATTTTGAACCATTCCTTAAATATCGGCCATGACAGCAGTGAAACCACCTCTGTTTTATGACCGCACTGGGAAAATCCCTGAGCCATTTTCATGACATTGAAACTGTGCGCATATTTAGAAGGGACATTTCCATCAATTGTAACTATTATCTTCCCCATCGTTGATACCACTTTTCGAAAATGAATATCATCCACATAATTGCATCACTGTTCATATATTTTTGTTCCTTCAATTCTTCAATAAAATTAATGTTTATTACTGCATCCTTGATCAAAAAACCATTAGCAATTTCTTCTGATATGGATGAAAACCCCTTCCATTTATTCAATGGTGCGGAAAAACCCTGCTTGGATCTTGAAAATATTTCATCAGGCAACGAGCCTTTCATTAATTTTTTTAAAACTGGTTTCCCGGTTGAATCGGAGGGATATATTTTTTCCGGCAAGCATAATACCGACTCGACAAATTCATGATCAAGGAATGGAACCCTTACTTCCAATGAATGTGCCATTGATGCCCTGTCGACTTTAACAAGAATATCGTCAACCATGAATGTATTCATATCAATATATTGGATGGATTTGATACATTTAAAATCAGAGGATGCGTATTTTTCATAAAGATTTTCATCTTTATCAAATACTTTATCAAAAATATCGGGCATGAATAGATTTTTAAAAACGTTCTCGTTGAATCGGTTTAACAGTAATCTATTATAGTATTTTTCAAAATCTGGCAAAACGCGTGTCTTACTGAAGAGCGATTTCACCCTGGAAAAACAACTATTGAAATAGTTTCTATAATCAAGCAAATACGTATCATACCAGTTGTAACCGCCAAAAACCTCGTCTCCGCCATCTCCGGATAATACTACTTTTAAATAACCGGCTGTCATCTCGCTTAAAATGAATGTCGGAAGGCATGAACTGTCTGCAAGAGGCTCATCGTAGTAATATGCATTTTTTTCAATTATATCCTCAGGCAAATCATCAATTACCCGTGTTATATGCTTGGTCCCAATATAATTCGCAACCAGTTCCGAGTAGCGCAATTCGCTATGCTCCAAAGGTTCAAATCCAATTGAAAATGATTTAATTTTAGGATTAAATGTATGGGCAATGGCGCTGACGGAACTTGAATCAATTCCACCGCTTAAAAATGTCCCCAACTCGACATCACTGACCATTTGTGATTTAACGGCCTGCTCGAACCCCGTTTTAACTTCATCCAGAGAGGTAATTTTTTTATTCCTTACAGCACGGGGCAAATCATAGTATCTTGTTTTTTTCAATTGTTTGTCAGTTAAACTATAATACGCATAAAACCCATGTTCCAGTTTAAAGATGTTTTCCCAGATGGAACGCGGAGAAGGTATATATCTGTACTTGAAATAATCCCCCACAGCCTGCCAGTTTATCTCTTTCTTAAATGAAGGGTGCTTAAGTATCGCTTTTATTTCCGAGGCAAAAATAAATATATTATTATCAAATAATCCATAATAGAGCGGCTTGACGCCAAACCTATCACGGCCAAGAAAAACAATTTTCCTTTTCATGTCGTATATGGCAAAAGCGAATATCCCGTTTAGTCTGTTTATGCATTCAATGCCCCACTCTTCATAGGCATGAATAATAACCTCGGTGTCACAGTTGCTTTTGAAAATATGTTTTTTATCAACCAGGTATTTTCGAATGCCGGGAAAATTATATATTTCACCATTGTAGGTTATCCATATGCTCCCATCTTCATTGGACATTGGCTGTGCGCCGCGCTCCGAGAGATCAATAATTGAAAGTCTTCTGTGGGAAAAGCCAACGGTTCCATCAGGAGAAATATACTCACCAGCCCCATCCGGACCTCGGTGAGCAATCTCATCCGACATTGATTGAAGGACAGATTTTTTCACACCGGCATTATCAACATAACCTGCAATTCCGCACATTACTTGATGACCTTTGCGGGGTTTCCGGCAGCTACTGAACCAGGAGGGATATTAGTAAGGACCACAGATCCGGCTCCGATTACACAATTATCACCTATTACAATGTCCCCGATAATGCAGGTATTCGGATATAGTATGCAGTTGTTGCCGATTACAGGGTATTTACCGTTCTTCGCGCCGATTGTTACATTCTGATAAATGGTGCAATTGTGTCCCACTGTGCAATTTGCCGGAATCACAATGCCTATCGGGTGTGGAAATAGAACATGTTTTCGGTAAATTTTTCTTGCCGCCACATCGCAGCAAATAAACAATCGTATACTTCTAAATTTGACCAGACATATTATAAAATTTTTGATTCGGTTTATTTTCACGAGAATTCTCTGTTATTTTTTTTCCCATATCCTAGGTCCGGGATGCGAACCTTTCTCACCTGATACAAGATTAAAATGATCGGATAAAAATTCAAACGTGCTTTCTCTTTCTTCTATGGCACTTCTTAAATTAGATCGATTTTTAAATTCAACATCTTGGATAAATGTCTCCAGCAACCTCCCCCCCTGAATCAAGTGATCATTCATATGACCGCAAACTTTCAAAGGCGATGGGACATGTTCAAGGACATCATAAAGAATAATCTTGGTATATTGCTTTTCCAGTGGTAGCAAACGGGGTTTAATCTCTATAAACTCCTGGGCAAAATCCTTATAAAAAACCTTGCAGAAATTAAAATGTGGAGATTCTACATCTGCCAAGGATATTTTAATTTTAATATTGTTTTTCATGCAATAATATGAAAAAAAGCTTGTGGAACATCCATAATCAAGTATATCGTCATTTATTTCTATGGCCATGCCTTCAATAAGCCATTTAAAATCATCATTGCGATGATAGTACCAATTTCTTAACGCACGATACTGATCGATTCCCCAGCCCCTCATTACATTTTCTTCTGAAAAATCATCCAGATTATTAAAATATTCATGAATAGGAGTGGGAGACCATTTATCAACAGAAGCAACCTTTAAACCTTCTGTTCTGGATAAATTAAAATAATCACATAACGATTTGAACATAACATCGTTTAATAATTTTCTTTTTTCCCTTTTATTATTAATATAATTTATTATCGAAATCAATTTTATTCTCCATATAATGGATTATACTTTTTATCAACAATTCACTTATAGAAACAGATAACCTGGTATGAAATATTGTTTTAATGAATGTTACGGGGTATAATATTCGACATTTCAATATGATCGAAATTAGCATATTAACACCGGGCCCAGCCCGAACATTATTATTTAAATGTATTCTATTTTAACTTTTTTTATTTTTTTTGCTGGAACTCCCCCGTAAATACAATAAGAAGATAATTCTTTATTTACCAATGATCCAGCGCCAACAACCGCACCTTCACCGATCACAGATCCTCCCAAAACAATACATCCTACGCCGAGCCATGCATTGTTTTTTATTACTATAGGACGATAAACATTCCCTCCAACACGGCGTCCGGTAGTTTTGTTATACTTTGAAAAATTATGGTTGTTGGCAACAAGAAAACAACCAGACGCCATTGCAACGTTATCGCCTATTGATATTTCTATTTTACCGCAATTTATATATGTATTCGGATGAATCACAACATTTTCTCCAATTGACAAAAATTCCAAACTATAAATAAATGAACAAGGCTCAAAAACAACATTATCGCCAATATGCTTGCATAATTTTTTATAACATGCCCAGCGCACTGCATACCCAATTGAAAAAGAGTTATACCTGAACATATCAATTAAAAATCTAGCCAAACTATCAGAGAGCTTGTTAATTATTTTATATATGATTCCCTGAATTTTTTTTGCATTATTTCTTTTTTTTATTATTTTTTTCATAAAAACATTATCTTTTTTTTACAATATCCGAAAAGCTTATCACAAAAATAACGCAACTTGTACCTATTATTCTTGATACAACTAATTTTATTTTCAAATAAAATTTCTGTGGGCTCAAATCTGACTTCTGAAAAATAAGCCCTGAAATCTCTTTCATATCTCGCTATCGATAATTTATTGCAGTGGGTCGGATCATCCAGCAAATAATACCTATACTTTTTAGTTTTAAATGCTTTTTGTAAGTCATATAATCTCTTGAAAGGATAATTCGGAGCCCCAAAAAGCAGGATGCCATATGGCTTAATAACACGATGAAATTCCGATAAATATTTTTTATACAACCGGTTGGGGATATGCTCCATGACATTGGAAACGAAAATATAATCAAAAAATTCATTTTCGAATGGCAGTTCGGGCTGGCTGCATTCCGGTTTGAAGCAATTATATCCCTGTCCTTTTATCTTTGATAAACTATCCTCATCTATTTCGGCGCCATAGATATTTTTTTTATCTATATATTTGGAAAACATGTTAAGATATCTGCCATAACCTGCACCAAAATCCAACAGGGTAACATTATCAAATGCCGGTATATATTGGATTATTTTTTTTTCGGTTTCGATGCTGATCGGCTCTTCCCACGGCTTCATTTTTGTTTTACGCCTTTAAGATTTATCGATTATTAATATGCTAATTTACTTATTAAAGCTTTGGCAATTAACACATTCTTTGTCAGGAAATGCGCCTGCTAAAAGCATTGTTCTATATTTAACAAAGTATTCATTATTCCATAAATCCATGATATTTTCATAATCAAAAATATATCCTAGCGTTGACAAATCCCCTTTGACGACAGCATTGCAGCCGCCAATAATTATATTTTCGTGATATCTTTTTTCATCGATCCCTTTGACGGGCCAGGTTTGGAATCTTGTCCAAAAACTGTTGCATTTCCCTGTCCCTGGTTGATCAAACGGTCGCGGATAAGACAAATTAATACTAAATTTTTTTGCTATCTTTTCAAGATTCTTTAAATAATTAATTATTTCTAAATCATTACTCTTAAATGGGGCCTGTAGAGAAGTGATTTCATTAAAATTATAAGGGTGTAAATTTACAAGTTCTAAATCAGCATTAATATGTCTATTGAATATCTCCTCTATTAATTTATCAATCGACAAATAATTAAATTTTGTAAGTATCAGATGAATTTTAAATTTAATATTGCAATGTTTGTTTATATATTCCATTGCAAATAAAACATCTTCATAATTTGAACCTTTTTTCATCTCATTGTGCTGGTCGGGATCTCCGGATAAAACATCTGTAGTAATATATGATATATGTACGGACCTTTTAATCAGCTCGTCATAATAGTTGTTTTTTTCAAAAATTGGCCGGTGAAAATTTGTCTGAACCGAGGCCTTACCATATCTTTTAATGCTATAATCAATCATCTTTAATATGTCTTTATTAATGAAAGGCTCGCCGGTTCCGCATATATGAGTATCAGGCACTCTTCCCCGATAACACATGTCAATAATTCTGGTAAAATCATCAAAAGACAAATTAAAATTCAGTCCATATACATTACTTGAATCTTTCGCATCAAGAGAATGATAGGCGCAAAACACGCAGTTATTGTTGCAAAAACTGGTAACCCCGATTGTGACATGCCGCGGCGGATAGGAGACAATCGCTTTCTTATAAAATTCTTCCTCAAACCGCCGCTGGTCTTGAAGTAATTGTCTATTCCTGATATATTTTTTAAAATTCTGAAACACCGCACTATTCCTTTACTATTAATTACCTAGTCTCTTAATATCCCATTTTTCTTTAACATTAATAACGCCCCTCTCCAATTCATTTCCCGTGGATTTCACCCTGAACGATTTTTCTGAATGCATCTTTGTATAGCTTTCCATGGTAATGGCGTTGGCTATGCCGAAACTGATAGTATAGACACCCACGCCCAGGTGATGATCTTCAATAATAATTTTTTCCCTGTACCTGCCTGGTTCGATTTTGCTTATTTTTGTTTTATTAAAATCATTGCTCTTTACCCATATACACCGTTTATTATCCTCGGTTAATAAAACAAATGATACAATCATCTCTTCAATATATTTTTTAACTTCAAATTCAATAAATGCAATTAATGGATCATCAAGACCAATATCATCAATTTCAAGTTCATTATCGTTTAAAATGCCAAAATTCAATACATTGATTATGTCCGGTTCATTTTCAAATATTTTATATGATATTTTGTCATTCTGATCCACTCTCTGTTTGCGAGAACTCTCTTCATAAAAAACAAGTGCATCATGTGTATTTCCAATGTAAGCTATTTTTCCTTGATCCAATACTATGGTTCTTTCACATAATACTCTGACCTGCTCCAGATTATGACTGATAAAAATTAATGCATTGGCTCTTTCTCTGAACTCGGCCATCTTTCGCATGCTTTTATTTCTGAATGAAAGGTCTCCCACTGACAATATCTCATCCACGAGCAATATGTCAGGCTCGCAATGCACCGCTATTGAAAAACCAAGACGGACCCTCATTCCACTGGAATAGTTATTTACCGGAGCTTCAATAAATTCGCCTATTTCCGCAAAATCAATTATTTCATCAAGCTTCCTGTCTATTTCTTTTCGCGTCATGCCCAGGATAGTACCGTTAAGATAAATATTCTCCCGCCCGGTCATGTGGGGATGGAAACCCGCTCCAACAGCAATCAGGGCTCCCACGCGGCCCCTGAAAGAAACTTTCCCCTTATCTGGAGGGAAAATACCGGTAATGAGCCGCAACAGGGTTGATTTTCCCGAACCGTTGACTCCGATTATACCGAGGCTCTCACCCCGCTTTAAATCGAAACTGACGTCATCCAGTGCCCAAAACTCCCCTTTTCTCAGTTTTCCGGAATCGACCGGAAACCCGATCATGCATCGTGCTATATCGAGCATGCCGTAATACATGCTTCTTTTTAGCGTAATGCTGAACTTTTTCGAAAGATGTTCGATCTGTAAAACTGTATCGCCATTCATGGGACGGTGCATTGCCTCATATCATTTTATCCACTACCTTGTCTTCCGATAAATAAAAGAACCTCCATGAAACCAGGAACACGCCTATCGCGAACAACGTTGAATACAGGAACATCTCGATAGTATCGAAACGGCCGTAGATGATAAGGTCACGCACGTTACCCACAAGATAGGTAAGCGGATTATATGTGATCACTGTTTTTAAGAATGGATTGTCCACCCTGTTCGAGTAGATGACCGGCGTAATATACATGACCAAACCCAGAACTATGGTCATCCCTTTTGAAAGATCCATTGCAACCACGCCGATAACTGACACGACAAGGCCGATACCGGCGCCAAGCAAAAAAAGCGGGATGGTTACGAGAGGAAAAAAAACAATCTTCCAGCTTGGTATCACGCCAAAGGCAATCAGAATTATTATATTGAGCACAAACCCGAGAATGAAATTTGCGAGCTGATGCGCCGTCTGCTTGATTAACAGCGCTTCATGAGGGAACTGGACTTGGGTGATAATGCCGGCTCCGGCAGCAAGGGTGCCTTCGCCTGCCGTATAGAAACCCATGAAAAGCCCCCATACGGAACTTGAAAGAAGGACATAGGCGGGATACGGTATGCCCACATCGCCGGGGTTGAGGACTCCTGTAAAGTTCATGAAGATCCATGATACTATGCCAACAACCGGCGATATGACGATCCAGGCCATACCAAGAAAGGACTTCTTGTAGGACATTAAAAAATCTCTTTTGAATAACTGCCATATAAGTTCTCTTGAGCGGATGATGTTCCTCAACATCACCATCCATATTTTAAAAAAACCTATTTTTGCACGGTAATTTGGTTCATAAACTGTTATTTCAGGTGAATTCATTGTCTTACATCTCAGATTGGTATTTAAAAAAAGGAAAATTTTAGATTACTACTTTAATAACAGGAAGATGTATGAATAATTAATATGATGTTCCTTGAAATGCGGGAATGCTGTCATTCCATTATACTCACATACCACTCATAGGTTTTCCTGATTCCTTCCGCAAGCGTATGCTTCTGCTTCCAGCCCAGCTGCTGTATGCGGGAGCTATCCATCAGCTTTCTCTGCATGCCGTCGGGCTTACTGGTGTCGTACCGGATGTCGCCGGTGTACGCGACAATGTCCTTCACTAGCGCGGCGATGTCCTTGATCTTCATGTCGCTGCCGCTCCCGATGTTTATGAATTCTCCCAGGGCAATATTGTCATAATTAGCCATGAGAAAAACACAGGCCTGAGACAGGTCATCGACATAGAGAAACTCCCGGTACGGTTCGCCGGTACCCCAGAGCATTACGTACTCGGGCTTGATCCCGATCTCGAGCAGGGCCTTGTCGATGGAGGCGCGTGACGTTATATCGACATGCGCATCAAGTCCGAAACCGAGCTTGTACGTCCTGATATCCTTGATGATGGAGTCATAATCCCTGTTCTTCAAGAGCTTTGCCAGGTGGAACTTTCTGATAAGCGCCGGAAGCACGTGGGCGGTCTCCAGGTTGAAGTTGTCCCGTATACCATAGAGGTTCGTGGGCATGACTGAAATAAAATTCGTGTGGTACTGCTGGTTGAAATACCGGCAGAGCTTGATGGCCGCTATTTTCGCTATTGCATAGGCCTCATTCGTCGGCTCGAGGATATTCGTCAGGAGATATTCCTCTTTGAGGGGCTGAGGCGCGATCTTCGGATAAATACAGGATGATCCTATATTGAGCAATTTTTTCGCCCCATAGAGGTAAGCGGAATTGATGACATTGGCGGCAATAGCCAGGTTGTTGTAGATGAATTCAGCGGTGTAGGTCATGTTGGCGATGATGCCCCCGACCTTGGAGGCCGCGAGGAACACGTACTCCGGACGCTCCTCCTTGAAGAAACGCTCCGTGTCCGACTGCCTGGTGAGATCAAGCTCGTCATGATTCCGGGCGATAATGTTGATATATCCCAGCTCAAGCAGCGTCCTGTTCAGCGATGAACCAACCAGGCCCTTGTGTCCGGCAATATAAATTTTAGCGTCCTTATCCATGTTTCTTTTATATTACAATATTTATAAGATTGCCCTTGCGAAGTAGGAAATATTACTAAAAATGAAAAATAGTATTCATGTCAAGAATTATTATTGTCGATTGAAACGGCGGTATCTATGGAATAAGCACATAGTATAATATATAGCCTATACATTCACAGGCAAAGGATAAAATTTTATTGACAACAATTAATTTAACAAAAAAAATGCATTGGGGTAACATTAGAATCTGATTCTGTAGATTACAATTAACTATTTATCCTCATTTTATTGATATTCCTGACAAGAATATGCAATATTATATCGATTGACGTTATATTACATTATCTGTGAATTGTATGAAAAAGCCACCCATTGTAACAATTGTAATGCCATCGTTCAATCATGGTCATTTTATCAATGATGCCATTACTTCGGTAATATCACAGCACGGTAATTTTTATATTGATTTTATAATCATGGATGGCGGTTCACAGGATACGACCATCGATATTATCACAAAATATGAAAAACTCCTGAAAACCAAAGGGAAGATCATATCTTACAACGGGCACAGCTGGTATACAAAAAAAAATAAAACAGGGGATTTCTCCTGCTGCTTGGGTGTCAGTTTTCGCTGGTTCAGCGAAAAGGATAACGGTCAGTCCCATGCCATAAACAAGGGCCTGGGCCTTGCCTTGGGCGATTATATCGCATGGCTGAATTCCGACGACTATTACACGTCACCCGACGTACTCAAAACCGTCACTGATTTTTTCAGCGCCCATCCCGCCTGCGGCATGGCCTATGGCCGCGGGTATTGTGTTGACGCCCGAAGGAATGTCATCCGTGACTACCATGACAACTGTTCGACCCTGGCATTCAACCGGGACATCTTAAAATATGAATGCTTCATCCTGCAGCCCGCAACGTTCATGCGCCGGGAGGCGTTGATGTCGGTCGGCAAACTTGATGAAACGCTGCATTGGTGCATGGACTGGGACCTGTGGCTGCGAATCTCGGCTTCTTTTGAAGTGCAATTCATTCCCGCATGGCTTGCCTGCTGGCGACAGCATAGTGGGATAAAATCCTTCGAAGAGGATTATGGCTACAATAAAGAGCGGTATAGCATTATCCGCAAAAATTCATCCTTTGTTAAATACGTATTCAACAAATGGCATTTTTATATGCTGTATCCAGGCCATCTCTGGGGACATATGCAGCTGAAATACAAGACGAACAAGCTCAAGACAGCATTCTTCTTCACATGCGGGATCCTGGGACACTCCCTGCTGAAAATTCCGGGGCGGCTATTCAGGAAAAAATTTCTCCAGCCGGGCGTTCAGCGCCTGGCCATATTCACCCCTATGGAGCCCCTGAAAACAGGAATCGCGACCTATATCACAAAATTCATTGCCTCTCTGACCAAAGTAAAACCGGAATTATTCATCGATATTTTTATCGATGATGAATATAAACCCTTCATACCGGAATGCGCCAGAGTGCGAGTCATGAATCACCGGCTTTTCGAAATAAATTCATTCTATTATAATTCGATCATATACCAGATGGGAAACGACGCAAGGTTTCACTCATACATGATCCCCTATATAAAAAAATACCCGGGCGTGGTTGAAATGCACGATATTAAAATACGTGCGATCTATGTGTCCATTATGGAAGTGCTGAAGGAATCACTGAAAAATTTTGAAATTTTAAACAGCTTAAAAATTTTCTTCAAATTCCCCGAACTCATTTATTTCGTCATAACCATGTTGCTGGGGCGAATGGTCAATAAAGAGAATCTGCTGGACCGCTGCTTCTACAGGAAGAGTTTCGCAATAAGGAAATCCAGAAAGATCATTATCAGGGACAATACGTTATGCTCCCGATTCAGGCTTCCCAAAAAGAAATGCGTCCCGGTCATTCATGGCATTGACTTAAAAAAGCTTCCCTGCGAGTCTGAAATATCAAAAATCCGGAAGCGGCTTGAAATCGGCAGAGACAAATTCGTCATAGTCACCGCCGGACTGATCCACAACAGTAAAAGAATAGATAAAGTTTTTCAAGCACTCGGTAACATTAAAAACATCATTCCCGATTTCTTGTATGTCCTTGCCGGTGAATCAATTTGGGACGGCTGCAGCCTGGAATCGTTAATCAGAATTCATGGTCTTGAAAAGCATGTCAGGGTGACCGGGTGGATATCAAACCAGGAATGGTTTGACTATATTACCATTGCCGATGTGGGAATAAATCTGCGCGGCAATTCTTCCGGAGAACATTCGGGCCCCCTCGTTAATCTCATTGAACGGGGCAAAGTAATCTTGATATCAGATTACGACCAGTACCGGATTTATCCTGATGAATTTGCTATTAAGATAGGCCACGGCCCTGATGAGGTAAAAGCAATAGCCGATGCACTGATCTGGATAATGAACAACCCTCAGTATGCAAAGCAGGCGGGAAAAACCGCAAGAAAATATGCGGAGGAAGTTCTAGACTTCGACAATTCGATTATAAAGCAATATTGTGAGATAATTGATCGGAATTAAAACCTTGTCGTGCAGTATACGCCATTCCCGCCGGCAAAGGAACCACACCACATTCCGGTGCCCAATCAACCGGCAATACGCACCCCGTGAAGAAGAACAATTCAATTCCTGACGGGGAGCATAAGCATGCTCAGCGGATCAACGTTGACGTCCTGGATCATCAGCGAGACATGGAGGTGCGCCGCCGTGGACAGCCCGGTGGAACCGACGCTGCCGATCCGCTGTCCCGCCTTTACCATGTCCCCTTCCTTCACGGCAAAGGAGCTGAGATGCATGAAATATGAAAAGATCCTGTTGCCGTGATCGATGACAATGAAATTACCCTCGTAGTACATCGGCTCGGCAAGCACGACTTTTCCGTCCGCCATTGAAAATACCGGCTCTCCGGATTTTCCGCGCAGGTCGATCCCCCTGTGCACATTCACCTTGTCCTTGAACCTGGTCTTCTTCCCTTTCCTGTTTTTCCGGTACTGCATGATATTCCTCTTGGACCAGAAGGAAGAGGTCACATAATGGCTGTCGCGGGGATGGGACAGGGACTGGCCCAGCAGGTCGGGACCGGTCCTGCCGAAGACCAGGTTTTTCTTGGCGGAGCATTTTTGTATGAAGGCCATCTCTTCTGCCGTGGGGCGGTAGTCAACATCGGAATACCTACCCAGGTCAAGGGCCCCCGGCGGATACTGGTAATCGGTTTTCGCGACATCCACGGTGAAGTCCTTTGCCCTGCTTTCGCCGCCAACGGAATAGACGATCAGCAGGGACCTTTTGCCCGGAACGGTCTCCGGGTGTATGCCGAAGAGCGCCCGGTATCCCCAGTTCCGTTTCGACAGGGTTATCTCCCTGCCGTCAAAGTACATCTTCCTGGCATTGAAGGCGCTCTCCTTCGCCGGAGGGTCCTGGTACACTTCAGCGTAGACGGTCATTCCCTGGGCGAATCTTCCGGCGAAAAGATCGACGTGCATGTCCCCGTCCTTGAACTGCCGGCACTGGGCCGCCGGAGGCCGGTAACCGAGGGGAAGCTTCACCTCGGCAAAATGCCGGGCCGGCGGCGTCGACTCCTGGTCAGTCCTGCTTCGGCCGAGAGAGATTTCATTGAAGAGCAACAATACACCGCAGCATATAATACCCGCGGCAGACAGGGCGGATTTTCTCATGGGAACTATGACCTCTCCATTGTAACAATCGGCACGGCGCGGGGATTTCGACAAATAATTATCCCGGCGGCGCGATTTTTCAGGGGACATAATGTTTACCGCCAAAATTTTTTAGTGCGCGTATTATTAGCAGTTGACATAACGGGCAGTATATTTAAAGTTTCCCTTCACATGAAATAAATAGGAGGCTGTCATATGGCTCATGTTATTAGTGATGAATGCACAAACTGCGGCGCCTGCGAACCCGAGTGCCCGGTTGAAGCGATAAGCGAAAAGGGCGACAAAAGAAAAATCGACGCCGACGCCTGCACCGACTGCGGCGCCTGCGCGGCCGTTTGCCCGGTTGACGCGATTTCACCTGCGTAAACCGCATCATCATCTGTAAACAAGAGCCCGCTTCCGGTTCACGGAGGCGGGCTTTTTTATCTGCGCCGGTTTCGGCCGGATGGATTACTTGTGGTAGTTCTCTTTAATGAAATTATTGAGATACTCGTCAGGGCTGTCTACAGCCTCCCGGGGAATGGTGAAGTGTTCGAGCTTTACGAGACGGAGTCCATGGTAATAATCGTGGAAGAGCTCGCTGCAGAGCTGTTTGATGCTCTTGAGTTTCTCCCCGGCCATCTCCTGTATCTTCTCCACCGCTTCCTTCTCGAATTCAAGATAGATGCCGTGCTCCACGAGAAAATCCTTCTGGAAGCTCTGTATCCCGTCCTCGATGAGCAGCTCCTTCAGGGCCTCGGCCGGGCTCTCAATCACCCTCCGGTCCACGACGAGCCTCTTGATGTTCGTCGAGGGCAGGCTCTTTTCGAATTTTATCAGCACCTTCTCGAAGACGCTCAGGAGGCCCCGGGCGCCGGTCTTTTCGCTGTGGGCCTTGCCCGCCAGGAGGCGAAGGGCCTCGTCGGAGAAGCTCAAGTCTATGCCGTAGGACCTGAAATCCATCTTCTTTCCAAGGACGACGGTGCTGTACTTGTTTTTCAGAATCTTGTACAGGCCGTCCTCGTTCAGGTCGTTGAGCACGACGTATACCGGGAGCCGTCCCACGAATTCCGACTCGAAGCCGAATTCGATCAGGTCCTCGGTCTTGACCTTCTTTAGAATATCCTGCCGGTCCTCCCCGGCTATCTTCGTCTTCTCGAAGCCGATCGACTGCTTGTTGAGCCGCTTGTTGATAATCTCCTCGAGGCCGCTGAAGGCGCCGGAAACGATGAAAAGGATGTTCCTCGTGTTTATCTTCTGCCGTGACACCTTGCCGGTCCTCTGGGCCTCCATGGCCGCCTCCACCTGGGACGCAAGGTCATGGGGCGTCTTAAGGTCGACCTCGGCCTCCTCCATGAGCTTCAAGAGGTTGCGCTGAACCCCGCTGCGGGAAACGTCGGGGCCGTACATGTGCCCGGACGAGGCGATCTTGTCGATCTCGTCCAGGTATATGATGCCGTACTCTGCCTTCTTGATGTCGCCGTCCGCCTCGTGCACCAGCTCCCGCACCAGGTCTTCAACGTCGCCGCCGACATAGCCGGTCTCGCTGAACTTGGTCGCGTCGGCCTTGACGAAGGGGACCCCGATCTTCTTGGCGATGAGCTTGACGATGTAGGTCTTGCCGACGCCGGTGGGCCCGATAAGGAGCAGGTTGCTCTTGATGTTGCCCACCAGGCGCTCCTTCTGCGGGATCTTGTGCTCAAGGTTCATCCGGTTGAAGTGGGTGCATACCTTGGTCGCGATGACCTCGATGGTCTCTTCCTGCCCCACGACGTACTGGTTCAGGAAGCTCTCCAGCTCTTCCGGTTTTATATTGAAATTAAGCTCGGATGTTTTCTTCCCGGACACCCCGGCCTTTTCGCCGACGGTTTCGGCATTGGGCTGGACTTCCTCTGATTCAAGGTTCAGGATCTCCTCAATGCTCTTTTCCGGATCAAATGCGGGTTTTGTCATATTCTGTCCTCATAAATCATGTATCACTACTAATATACAATTTTCTTCTCTGGCATTCAATGTATGGCATCTTTTTTATAGGGAAGTTACAGTCTTCAGCGGAACCATACCCGATGAAATCAAAGGACGGAATTTTTCAGGACAGTGTCAGATACCTTTTATATCAGCTAAAAATATTTTCTCCCTTCGCTCTCCGTAAAAATCAGCCGAACAATTCTGTCATAATCAGATTTAACCGCGCACCAATCAATCCATCTTTCTAAAAATTTTAAAAAAAAATAAAAAAATAGTTGAAATATTAACTATACATAATTATAGTATACATATGTAGTGATCAATGGAGGCTCACATGAATCCGCTCAAAATAAAAATATGCCCCGAATGCGGTAATTTTCTGATTCCTGATTCAGGGTGTTTTTTCTGCAGCCATTGCGGATTCTCCCTCTGTTCAATATAAACAGTTTAAAAAGGAGCGCCATGAATACCTATGCAAACAAAACAACTGCTTCTCTATATGCGCCTGCCGTCGCTCGAAAAAGAAATTCGTGCGCGGATAGACCGCAAGGGCTTTGTGAAAATTTCAAGCAGGGCCTGCATACGGGAAGAAAGAAGGTTCTCCCGGACGCTCATAATCCCCGCAACGGAGTCAATGCCGTTGTTAAGTTCTTCAACGGCACTGTAGTGACCGGCTATGCCCCCGCAGTCGAATGGGGAGGCCTCGACTGCTATTTTTAGCAGGTATTTGATTTTAGCCTTACTCGGCTGCATATACCGCAGAGAAGTCTTCATGGAGCGAATAAAAAAGGAACAGGGCTGCCGCAACAAAACACCACAAACCACAAAATTCCCACACACTCCTCTATAACGGCTCTGTTCTTTTTTTATTCGCTCCATTTAATGTGTTCAAACAACGCAACATTAATAAACCTGATGGTTTTCTACATTTTTCATTTAGAACCCGGCTCGCCGGGGTGGAAACTCTGGAAATATTCATATCCTGATTAAGATTTCTCCCCATACCGGAATACCGGGATTCGTCGAAATGCCAGGTATGCAACAATAACCCAATGGCATGATCAGTGCTTGCTTAACAATTGCAGCAGTTAGAAATTACAGGATGACACGGGGCGCGCCTGATACCCCAAAGTTAGAAATCGGAAAGGTCCCGGCACGGGACCCCGGCATTGTGCCGAAGGAGGGAATCGAACCCTCATGGAGTTGCCTCCGGCGGATTTTGAGTCCGCTGCGTCTACCAGTTTCACCACTTCGGCTTTGTATATATGGGGAAAATCAGTCAGGCTGGGGTATTTCGTCGTACTCTATGTATTTGCCTTTGGCCCTGGCCACGATCTTTCCCATCTCATTCTCGATCTCGGCCCTGTTTTCAATAACACGCTTGCTCTTTTTAACGTACCACCCGCGTATATACAGGTTCTCCCCCACAAAGGCCGGTTGAAGATACCGGACCGTCAGCTCGCTGGTAAGGGCGATCGTCTCGAGGTATTTGTTGACGGTTATCATCGTCTCGTCGAGAATGGCCGCTATCACGCCGGCATGGATGATGTTAGGCGGGCCTTCCAGGAGTTCATGCGCCGCGTATTGTCCAAAAGCTGTTTTCGTGTCGTCGTCAAATTCCAGCTTCAGCTGCAGTCCTTTCTCGTTATCCGGGCCGCACCCGAAACATATTTTATCTTCAAATTCAATCATGCGGGCATTTTTTGAATAATACAATCCGTTTGTCAAGAACTTTATTAATTTACAGAGGCTACTTCTTCTCCTTCATCCTTTCGATTATCATGTCGACTTCGTCCTGATCCAGCCACTCATCGACATGGGAGGGATTAACATCGGAATCCACGATGTACATTTCAAGGGCCATGACCAGGTCTTCCTTCGAGAGGTATCCGAGGGTCACCAGTATTTCGCCGATAAGACGCTCCCTGTTGTCCTTCTGCAGTTCCAGGGCCTCCCGCAGCTGTGCCTGGGTTATGATCTTATTCTCGACAAGAAATTCACCGACCCGCTTAACATGTTTACCGGATTCTTGTGCTGCCACGGAATTCCTCCACTGAAAGATAAGCTGGCTGCAGGGCTGATGCTGCATGATGTCAGCCCTTCCCCCCTGCGGCGTTCCGGGTCATCATATCAACAATATAATGAGTTTTGTAAAAAAGTCTAATAATCTTTATTCATCCGCGGCGATTATGTCAATACTATTTTATTAATGACAGAGGGAGATGACAGGTGCTTCATCTTCAAGGGATACCACGGTGCCGCTCGGGGCACACCCCGTGGATGCTTTTCTTGGTTCTTCACCCTTATTATTTCTTGACTGCTGCCGGCGACTATGGAATACTCAACTCAACGGGCGCCGGGCGATTATGACTATCCATGAAAACAGGCATCTCCTCCTTCCTCTGTTCATCACGGTGATCATCATCGCGGCATCCATGAACCTGTACCCGAAAAAAGAAAAGCGCGCCTTCGTCGGCAGCGCGGTTTGCGCCGAATGCCATTCCGCGGAATCGATCGGGGACCAGTACGGCAAGTGGCTCAGGACGCCCCATGCCAGGGGAGCGACGACGCTTAAATCCGAGCAGGCCATGGCCGTTGCCCAAAAGGCATCCGTCAGCCGGCCGGCGGAAGACCGCGCGTGCCTCAGGTGCCATACCACCGGCGGCGGACGTCACCAGAAGACCATCGGCGAAGGGGTCGGGTGCGAGGCATGCCATGGACCGGGAAGCGCGTACCATGAATACGCAGGTCACGTGGACACGGTCAACCGCCAGACCGCCTACGAAACGGCGCTGAAAAACGGCATGTATCCGATCCTGGGAAACAAGAACATGAAAAAGCGGGAGAAGCTGTGCCTCAGGTGCCATACCAGCACCAGGCCCTGTTTTCCGTCTGAATCAAAAGAGATCTACCGGCAGTCGATCTCCCTTCAGGTTATATCAACGCTGAAGAAGGGGACCCTGGACATGAACCACCTGCTTATCCCGCCCTTCCCGCAGTACTGATATCCTTCCGGTCCCCGTTCAACCTGAGCCACCGCAGGCCTTCGGCTTTCAGGATCGCCCTGTTCAGGCCCTGCACCGCCTTCATCATCGAGGAGAGGGTGTCGCCGTCGTGGAGGCTCTTCTGGGTGAAGATGTTTTTTTCGCACCGGAAGAAGGCCTGGCTGAGCGTTTCCGTGTCATAGCAGACGTTGGCCTCATAATCGGCAAGCTTGCGGATGGAAGCCACCAGGGGTACCACTTCTTTCCTGAAGAGGATGTCCACGAGAAGGCTGTAGAGCTCGTCCCGGCTCAGGATGTACCGCGTCAGCTTGTTCAGGCCGCCCACCAGCTCATGGACGAAAAGCCCCTCCCGCATGTCCTTGTAGGCCAGGACCGGGATGCTCCGGGCCGAGCTGTCGGAGTAAAACTTCCGCACCAGGCCGTTAAGGTCAAGGCCCTTTGACCCGAGGTTGACCAGGATGAAGCGCACCCCCGACTGGGGGGCCTTCTTGAAGAGCTCTTCCACGGTTTTGACGGGTATCGTCCGGTATCCGAACCGGCCGATGATGCTCTTCACCACGTCCCGGTCTGCGGTGTTGTCGTCAAGAACGATGAAAGACCCGGCGTCGCCCGCGGGCTCTTCGCCGATGATCCTGATATAGGGGACCAGGTGGCTCTCGTTATACGAAAGCAGGACATCGGTGACGCCGCAATCCAGCAGGAAGGATTTTTCGTCGCACGTTACGGCTTCGGCGAAGCAGATGACATGCCCTTTGCCCCTGAGGGCGCTGAATAATTCCTTGCCGGATTCCGTGTTCACGTCGGCGACTTCCGTTATGGCGGCAAGGCAGGGGGGAGCTTTTTCGATCTCACTTACCAGGTTCGGTGAAACTGGAAGGCTGTATTCTGACACCGTAAAGCCCCTCTTTACCAGGGCATCGCGATATATCGCATTTTTTGTTGTGATAAGGAGGATATTGTTCATGACGTATTATGTCACATATTTTAATCAATAATCGCCCCGTGTCAATTCATTTATGACCCCAGGCCGCCGCCCTCTCCCACGGGAGAGGGCTATGCAATAAATAATATCCTTCGTTTCCCCCCTCTCCCGGGGGAGAGGGGGGCAGGGGGCGAGGTCCTGACAAAATACATCATCAACCCGATCCCCGCCAGAAAATACACGATCGAAAAAATCTGCCCGTCGGAAAGGCCCAGGAAAAACACCCGGGGGTCGTCGCGCCAGAATTCTATGGTAAACCTGAAAAGAGAATAGAGTATCGCAGATACGGAAAAGGTAAAACCTGCACGCCTGCTCCTCAGCGCCGGATGAACAAGGATGAGGCCGGCGCAGATCAGGAATGCGGCGCTGATGAGCTGCGTCGGAACCAGGGGCTGCGCCATGGCCGAAGCGGGGGCAACGGGGTCCGTAAAGGAAATGCCGAAGCCGGAGGACGCGTGGATGCCGTAACAGCACCCGGCGAAAAAGCAGCCGATCCTGCCGATGCCGAGGCCCGTTACATAACCGGGCGTGATGATATCGGCCAGGCGGAGAAAGCTCTCCCTCCATTTATATTGTATATAAACAAGGGCGGCCAGGCCTCCGATGATGCCGCCCCAGCTCACCAGCGCAAGAGGATAATCGATATAACCGGCGGCGGCCCGTTCGGGAAGGAACAGTATGAATCCGGCCAGGAGGGCCCCGCCGACGGCGGCGGCGATGATGAGTAAGCAGTAATTGATGAATTCCGATGGGCGGTATCCGTGATGACGCGCGACGGCAAGGGAAAGGAGGGTGCCCGCGGCCAGGGCCGCGATCATCATGACGCCGTAGGTGCCGATGACGACTTCTTTTCCCATCCAGAATATCTTAACAAGTACCGGATGCATGGCTCTTACAGCTAATTATTTCTTTTTCCCGGCCGCTTCCTTGTTGGCTTCTTTTTCCAGCTCTTTCAGTCCCTTGGTGAACTCCTCCAGGGACTTGGTGATCTGTGGCATGCTCTTCGGGTCTTTGGCGGCGTTTTCAAAGGCCTTTTTCCCGCCCATGATGCAGGCAACGCAGGCCAGGTTGAACAGGAGCGCTATGGCGCATCCCACGATCGAGGTGACCAGGCCGCCGGTGGCCACGTCAGAAGGCTCGCTCTTCCGGGCAAGGGCGCCCAGCACGATGCCCACTGCGCCGATCAGTATGCCGATAATGCTGAAGGGCCCGGTAAAGGCAAACAGGATTGAAAAAATGCCCAGCACAAGGGATGCAACCGCCATAGGGTCCTCCGGTTCCGGTTATTCGAACGACGCGAGATAGGATTTGATCTCGTCGTTGGTCCTGATCAGGGAAAGGGTAATGAGACAGATGGCTGTTTCAAAAATCACGCTCACCCAGCTTATTTTGCCGCCGGTCACGACGGCAAAAACGACCCAGATCACGTTATAGGCTATAAGACCGATGGCGTATTTCTGCATCAGGGGGACGCCGCCGGCCCTGTCAATGAGCGTCATGATGCCGCAGGCCAGGGCAACCGCTCCCACCGCAAGGCTCAGGACGCCGATGATAATCTCGGGAATGCCGCCCACGCCGGCCGTCACCTGGCTGATGCCGCCGAAGATCATCAGGCCTCCGCGCACGATTGAAAATACCCCGGTGATGATCGCCAACACTCCCATCAGAGTGAGGATTATTGGTCTCAGAACATCTGACATTGAAGGCCTCCGAAACGAGTCTTGCTATTGGGAAAAACCGCGTATGATAATCCGGGATTCTTCGCTGAAAAGGTTTATGAAAACGGCATGTGCCGCCCGATCGCTGCACATGCCGTTGGTCAAAACATCATGCAGATTTTGCCGGGGCGGTAAATTTATCTGGTCCGAAACCCAGCATCGGATAACCTACAAAGGGCAGGATGACAAGCAATCCAAACCCCCACCCTTTGCTCTTGCCGAAGCACACGGCAAGTTCCATAGACAGGATGATTATTACAATAAAGTTTACGAGAGGAATGAGCAATAAAACAATCCACCAGAGTGGTTTGCCAAGGATCTCGAGCAATACGATCAGGTTATAAATAGGAATAATCGCAGCCCATCCCGGTTTCCCGGCTTTCTCGAACACCTTCCACATTCCGGCAAGCACGAGGGCTATTATCGCCAGATATATGATAGTGCCGACTACGCTACCTCCTCCGCCACTGTTCATAGTAACCTCCCTAAAATTTTTTATTACATATTAGATAATATGCATGGAGAAGCTATAAAGCAAGAAAAAAATTAATATTTTTTGCGGGCCGGGTTTTAGCCGGCGAGATATGATCATTTTATACGGGGATGCCCACTAAAAAGCTAACAAGCGTTATTATTTCTGCGCATTTGAAAAAATTCCTTCAACAGCCCCGCCGCCTCATCCTCCAGAATGCCGAATTCCATCTCCGGCACGTGGTTCAAGGCCCTGTTGCCGCAGACCGACAGCACGGTGCCGCAGGCGCCGAAACGCGAATCGCGCGCGCCGATGAAGAGCTTCCGGATCCGGGCGTGCACGATGGCGCCGGCGCACATGGCGCACGGCTCCTTGGTCACGTAGAGGTCACACCCGGTGAGGCGCTCATTTCCCTGGGCGGCGCAGGCCTTTTCGATGGCCATCATCTCCGCGTGGAGCAGGGGATTGTTCATCTCGCGGTTCCGGTTGCGCCCCGAGGCGATGACAGCGCCGTCCTTCACGATGACGGCGCCCACGGGAATCTCTTCCGCCTCGAAGGCGGCCCGGGCCTCGTCCAGGGCGAGGCGCATGAAATCTATATCGTCCATGTGCGGATCAAAGGGATTTATCCACCATCTCGGGGTGGCTTTCTATAAAGCGGGTTATCGCTCCGGCTATAAGCTCGATATCGGTTAATTGATTACAGCAGATACCATACAGCTCGTCATCAGTTATTTCATCGTAAAAATGGACCATCCGGTTTCGGTACCCTGCAAGGTTGTGAATAATTTTTTCGGCGTCATTGTCAATTATCCCGCAGTCTTTCAGTCCGGAAGCGATTTCCTTATATTCCACCGCGGCTTTTCCGAACCCCTTCGCGAGCACATGCCTGCCGGTATCAAGCAGCGCTTCCAGAGCCCTCCGTAAATATGATTCGGCGGCGCCTGTATTCCGCGCGTCTGCGGTGAAATCTGCAAAGCTGCCGAGCGGCAATGAGCGAATGGCCGAGATCATGTTCGCAACCCAGAACAACCGCTCAGTTACAACTTTTTCCCTGATCTTCGAGGGGCTCATTTAATTGTACCATCAAGTATCATTTTTCGCCGTTCCCTTTCATAACCGGCCAGATCGTCGGCGCGGCGGAGAATCAACAATTCATATTCCGACTGCAAATCTTCATTGGAGCAAAACAGGAGCTCTCCCCTGATAATTTCCAGTGCCAGATAAAGTCGCGCGGAAACGATATCAACCAGGTCGACACGAGTTTCAAACAGATCTTCCAGCTTCTGTTCAAGCCGAATGCTCTCGCCAAGAGACGGATGGAAATTATCTTGATAATGCACGCCTATGTCGATGTCGGACGCCGACCGCTCCAGCGACTGCCGTTCTCCCTTTACGAGCGCCAGCACTTCCCTGCTCCTGCTCCCGAAAGAGTAGAAGCAGAAGACCTTGTATTGCTCCGCCAGCTCACGTATGGATGTTTCGTACTTGTTCATGATAAGATTATAAACTACGGCGAATACGCGGTCAAGTTTAAATCCCGCGGCTGTTAGAAATTTGATTTACCCGCTTCATCAGTTTTTCGTAATGGCTTCCCTTCCAGTATATCTTGCCGCAGCCCAGGCAGCGGTAATATTCCGCGCACCAGGAGCGCACCCCCGGCGGAATGAGGTCCATGACACCGGCGGTGGCCGGGTCGACCGCCTCGATCAGCCCGTTGCACTCGATGCAGCGGGTGAAGGGCCGGCACAGCTTTCTCAGATCGAGGCGCTCCAGCACCTCGTCGACCTGCAGATCGGGATCGGTGTTCCGCACGTACAGGCCGCGGGAGACCTTTCTCCGCATCATGAGCTGCCGGTCCCTGGAGAGAAGTATCCGGCCCTCACGCTCCGCGATGTCTGCCAGCGCGTCATCGTCGCGGTCCGGATGGTAGTCCACATCGAACCCCATGAGGCGGAGGCGCCGCGCCAGCTTCCGGAGGTGCACGTCCAGGACGAAGCGGGGGTCGCGCAGCGGGTCGGGGCGGAGCCGCGTCACGGTCCCCACGTCGAGGGTCTCGAACACGGGATACACGCTGATCCGGTCGCCGTCAGCGACGATTTGTGAAAAACCGACTGACTCGCCGTTAACCAGGATAAGGTCCACTTCCACGTGGGGCACGCCGAAGGATTCGATAAGGTCCTTGACCGACCTCCGTCCCCTGAATTCGAAATCTATATCTTTTTTCCTGGAAGCCGCGGGGAGAAAATCATTGAGTTCTTCGTAAAATCGTATGGTGACACGGTACATGGACGGGCCATCCGCGGGCGGTCAGAGGTCCAGTATCAGGTCGTCCAGGGACCGTTTGGGCACGTGGTGCGTTTCCTTGCCGTCGCGCCAGTAGCGGATATCCCCCTCCGGCCCGACCGGCTCGATTGTTATGGTTTCCTTCGGCTTGCCCAGGGCCAGCACCAGCAAGATATCGTACTTCTCCGGGATATTCAGGGCGGCGCGGAGCCCCTCCTTCTGGATGGCGCCGATCATGCAGCCCCCCAGTCCCGCCTCAACGGCGCCGAGGAGGATGGTCTGCGCCGCGATGCCGTGGTCGCAGTCGACGGTTGTGCTGATGGTCGTGTCGTTGAGGATCATGATGTACGCCGACGGCCGCTCCCCTTCGGCCGGGCCGGGCCAGTCGGTAAGATAGGCGGCCCAGGCGATGTGCCTGAACACGATTTCATTCCGTTCCGGAAGGACCGACAGGACGTAGCGCAGGGGCTGTCGGTTCGCCGCGGAGGGCGTCAGCCGCGCGAGGTCCACCAGGTTGCGCAGGGTCTCCACGGAGACCCGGTGTTCCTGGTGGAAGCGGCGGTAGCTACGGTTTTTCGCGACGATGTCCTTGAAGTCCATGGTGCGGTGAGGCCGCTCCTACATATATTTCGGCTCTTTGTATGAATACATGTCATGGACGCCGCCCTCAAGCTGCGCCGACGGCGACCGGAGCTCGAAGCGGAGCGTTCCTTTGCGGAGCCGCTCGTGGAGCACCGCCATGTCCCGGGTGCCCATGTCCTGGAAGGAATGCTTCAGACCCTGGATCAGATACGGCACGTATTCAAAGATCGACCCCTTGTCGAGGACGGTGCCGGACACGCCCTGGACCACCTTAATCTTGGTGTCCTCGGCGAAATAGCGCTTGGCGCCGCCGGCTTCCAGCGCCTCCTGGGAGGCCATGCCGCGGTACTTCTTGAGGCGGACCCCGTTCTCGTAGAAATATTCCCCCGGCGCCTCGTTGGTGCCGGCGAACATGGAGCCCATCATGACCGACGACGCCCCCAGGGCAAGGGCCTTGGCGATATGGCCGATGGTGGAAATGCCGCCGTCGGCTATGACCGGCACGTTGTACTCCCGGGCCATCTTCGCGGTCCGGTACACGGCGGTCGCCTGGGCGCGGCCCACGGCCATGGTCGTCTGGGTGGTGCAGATGGAGCCGGGGCCCATACCGATGCGCAGGGCGTCGACGCCGGCCCTGATTATGGTTTCGCTCTGTTCCATGGTCACCACGTTCCCGCCGATGACCTCGATCTCGGGATATTTCTTTTTGATATATTTAATCATCTCGATCTCGTAAATCGAGTTGCCCTGGGCGGCGTCCACCACCACCACGTTCACCCCGGCTTCCACCAGGGCGGCAATGCGCTCCTTTGATTCGTCCCGGGTCGATATGGCGGCCCCCACCATGAGCTGCTTGCGCGGGTCCTTTGACGCCAGCGGGTATTCGCGGTTCTTCACCAGGTCCTTCCGCGACATGAGGGCGACAAGCCTTCCCTTGTCATCGACGATGGGGAGCTTCCCCTTCTTGGAGTTTTTCAGGATCTGGTTCGCCTCGTTCAGGGATATCCCCATCTTCGCCGTGACCAGGTCCGTGGTCATGACGTCGAGGAGTTTCTTGGACCGGTCCGTCTCGAAATCGATGTCCCTGTTCGACACGATGCCCAGGAGCAGGGAGTTGAGCTTGCCGTTTTCGGTAATGGGGATGCCGGAAAACCCGTATTTCGCCTTTATGGCGTCGATGTCCGCGATGGTGTTGCCCGGGGAAAGGACGATGGGGTCGTTGATGAAGCCGTTCTCGAAGCGCTTGACCTTCCGCACCTCGGCTGCCTGCTCCTCGATGGTGTTGTTGTAATGGATGATGCCGATCCCGCCGAGGAGGGCCAGGCCGATCGCCATCCGGGAATCCGTAACGGTGTCCATCGGGCTGGAGACCAGGGGGTTCTTGATGCGTATGTTCCTGGTCAGGTTCGACTCGAGGACCACTTCGTCCGGCGCGAAATCAATGTAGCCGGGCAGTATGATAAAGTCGTTATAGGCAAAACCGTTTTCTTTGGTGAAAATTTCTTCTGCGGAAAAACCATCCATAAATCGTTAATCTCCCTTCTTGATTTACAACGTGGGCGCCGGTGACGGCCCTATATGTTAGGGGTATCCGTAATGCCTTTCTGTTTCATACGGACACCATGGTTGGCACCAATATACAAAAAAATCAAAAAAAATACAACTACAAGATGCCGTTGCCACCTTCTTCCGGGACGTGACGGACCGGGGTATCCGGCAAATATTGAAGTATTTGAATTATTTAATTGCATAATTTGTCAAGCATTTACAGATATGATCTTGTATATACGGGGCGGTCCTATAAGCCCCCCAAATCCCCCGGCGGGGACTTATGTGAGCAGTGCGTGCCCCACAAGCCCCCCGCTGGGGGGTTGTGTGATGTTCTGAGACAGCTCCATATAACATGGAAAATATCATGATTCAAGGGACGGCCCCGGCCCTTGTTAAAGTTAATTATTAGGATTATTGCATGGGTCACTGCAAAAGAAGAGGATACTGCTGCCAGGACGTCCGCCTTGCCGAGTCGCCGGACATGCTCCGGACGGCCTATGAGTACTGGAAAAAATCGTCGAAAATCGACCCGAACTTTTCGGAAATTTACCTCATCTTCCCCATGCTGGTATTCAAGTTCGAAAACCCGGAGGAGGACCTCCCCTATCATTATATCTGCAAGCATTACACGGTGGACGCCGGCGGGACCCCGACCTGCTCCATCCACGCCTTCAGGCCGCGCATGTGCCGCGATTTCCCCTATTATGACGACGTGAAGCACCTGGTCAGGGACGAACCGCTTTCGCCCTACGAAGGGTGCGGCTATAACGACCCTGATTAGGATTGGATAATAAAATATTTGACAGGTTGTTCAGGTGCATAATAATCATTGCACAAATGCCGGGTTCCGCCCATACCACCCTGATACGGATCAACAGGGGCGCAGGGAGTTCCGCGCGCGTGACCGGCGCGCACTGAAAAAACAACATCGGGTACCATAATGGAATACATCAACATCAGCCACAAGCGCAACCACGACTGCAAGATACACGCCGTTTCCAGCGAGCAGCACGAATCATTTTCGGTTTTCAACATACTCCAGGACGCTGGGTACTGGTGCAGCAGGAAAAGCGACGAGAACATACCCGAGTACATCATCCTCGACCTCCAGAAAAACCTCACCATCGACTATGTCGAGATAAAAGCCTCGCCCAACGGGACCAGGGCCTTCCCGGAAGACATCCGCTTCGAGGGGAGCCTGGACGGCGAAAGCTGGATGGTCCTCTACACGGAGAAAAAACTGGTCCTCGATTCCGACACCTACCGGCTCGACATACCCCTCACGCCGGTACGGTACCTGAAGATACTCATCATCACCAGCCACCAGATTGAAGGAAAGTTCTACTCTGAGATAGGGCTCGTCCGCACCGGGATTGCCGGGATAAGCGAGATCAGGGCGAGCAGCGTGTCGTCATCCGGCAGGGTCCCCCAGAACCTCCTCTTCGACGAGCCTGAAGAGATATGGGAATCAGAATTGAAATCCCAGTCAGCGAAGGAGTCCCTTTTCATCGACCTGGGAAAGATATTCCATGTCAACCGCATCGTCCTCGGGTCCTCGTCCCGGGGGTTCCCCGAAAATTTTTACATAGAGACCAGTTCCGACAACAATGTATGGATGCCGCTCCTGGAGGAAAAAAATTTCAAGCCCCAGGTCATGAAAAAATATTTCTGGAACACCGACATCCGACCCGCGCGGTATATACGGATCGAGGCGAAAGGGGTCAAATACCCGGATGGGAAATACGGCGTGCAGCTCGCACATCTGGAAATATCAGCGGCGCCCTTCAACCCCTTGCACACCCATAACATCGGCGACCTCACCCCCTACGCGTCGATCTTCCAGGCGGGGATCGTCCGCCTCGCCAAGGACGGCGACGACGCCCCGGGCATCGCCGTCCAGGCAAACGACCGGCGCCTCCGCGACGCCACCACCATCTTCAAGGGCATCGTCCAGCTCGCCGAAGACGGCGACGCCTCCCGGGGCCTTGCCGTCCAGGCCTCCGATTCCCGCATAGCCCCGGCCACGGACCTCAAGGCCGGCATCGTCCGCCTCGCCCACAACCGCGAGAACAAACCCGGCGTCGTGGTCCAGGGAAACGATTCCCGGCTCCAGGAAGCAACCACCGCCAATTTCGGCATTGTTAAACTCTGCCCCGACGGCATGTACAAGGAAAACGCGGCGGTCACCGGCAACGACCCGCGCCTGCACAAGGCCTCGACCGGCGCCTTCGGCATCTGCAAGCTCGCGGCCGACGGCGCCGACACTGCCGGCGCCGTGGTCCAGGCCAATGACAAGCGCCTCCGCGACGCCACCACCGTGTACAAGGGCATCGTTGAGCTCGCCGAAGACGGCGAGGCAAAGGCCGGCGTCGTGGTCCAGGGGAACGACAAGCGCCTCAAGGACGCCACCACCACCGCCAAGGGAATCGTCGAACTCGCCGAAGACGGCGAAGACGGCCCCGGCGTGGCCGTCCAGGGAAACGACAAACGCCTCAAGGACGCCACCACCACCGCCAAGGGAATCGTCGAACTCGCCGAAGACGGCGAGGCAAAGGCCGGCGTCGTGGTCCAGGGGAACGACAAGCGCCTCAAGGACGCCACCACCACCGCC
>Ga0116146_1001165_pt1 | contig 28232 bp, 18 predicted proteins | sample AD_JPNHG2_MetaG_FD_89748 | JGI IMG/M metagenome (GOLD analysis project Ga0116146, IMG submission 89748) | Active sludge microbial communities of municipal wastewater-treating anaerobic digesters from Japan - AD_JPNHG2_MetaG | ecosystem: Engineered > Bioreactor > Anaerobic > Digestate | place... | reverse complement strand
CGCTACTTGGGGTGTCGGCACTACGCATGTTGCCGGTCGATGGCGTCGGCGAGAAGAAGTTTGTGCCGACGAGGGCGTCGGCACTACTTGGGGCGTCGGCACTACTTGGGGCGTCGGCACTACGCATGTCGCCGGTCGATGGCGTCGGCGAGAAGAAGTTTGTGCCGACGAGGGCGTCGGCACTACTTGGGGCGTCGGCGCTGCTTCTGGGCCAATACCCTCTATTGGCCGATCGGTTTTGTGCCGACGAGGGCGTCGGCACTACTTTGGGTGTCGGCACTACTTGGGGCGTTGGCGCTACTTGGGGTGTCGGCGCTACTTGGGGTGTCGGCACTACGCATGTCGCCGGTCGATGGCGTCGGCGAGAAGAAGTTTGTGCCGACGAGGGCGTCGGCGCTGCTTCTGGGCCAATACCCTCTATTGGCCGATCGGTTTTGTGCCGACGAGGGCGTCGGCACTACTTTGGGTGTCGGCACTACTTGGGGTGTCGGCGCTACTTGGGGTGTCGGCGCTACTTGAGGGTCGCTTCGTTATTCAGTTCGTAGAGTTCCTGGACCTGGTTCTGCGGGTCGAGGCGGATGCGGGCGTTAGCAAGCTTGTCCGGGTCGACGTTCACCACAATCTCTCGAACCGAGGGCTCGAAGCTCTTGATGGCCGGTAGCCCATCGACTTTGGCGTGAGCAAGCTGCGTCCAGGTGTCGCCGTTCCCGGCCTGGGCCACGACGTCGAACGGTCCGGCCGCCGCTCCGCCGATGTTGTGAACCCGGACAACGACCTTGCCGTCCTTCAGCTGAATGTCCCGCGACGCGATGGCCAAGTCCGGCAGCATCGCGGGCCTTTCGATCGCCTTGCGCAGTCGCAGATCGACGACCCACTCCTTGTGCGAGGGGATTTCCACCCAGATGGGCGTGCCGCGGTGGAGATGCTCCACCTCGGTCGGTTCGGTCCAGGTGTAGCGTTTCTGGAAATCGTATTCGCCGGGCACGGGCTCGCCGGCGTTGAGCACGTAGACGCCGGGCACCAGCCGCCAGGGTTTGAGCCCGACGCGCATCGGCTCGGCGTTGAAGTTGTAGAGCATGATCCGCAGACGAGCGGGTGTGGTCTCGGTCACTACCGAGGCGAAGTTGAGGTCCGGTGTGTCGTAGGTTACCGAGATGGTCGGCGGTTTGCTGTCGCGGAAGCTGCAGACGGCCCCGGTGTAGGCCCCGAAGACCTCGGCCGACCCTGTCAACCCGGCCCGATCGGTTTGCAGGATCTCGCTGGTGAGCTGCGTCCAGTTATGCCGCAAGGAGTTGGCCGTCTTCTCGAACGTCGTGACGTACCGGGCCAAGTCGTAGTCGGTCATGTAGCGTTGCGTCGGGGTGGCCATTCGCAGGATGTACTCGTCGTAGACCCGCTCGCCGGTCAGGAGGCGGTAAGCGCTGAGCACGTCGGCCGAAGCCATGTGCGACCACTGGGCCATGAGGTTCTCGATATGATCGGGCGGCAGCTTGGGGTCGCCCTTGTGGAGCGGACCGGCGGTGGCCATGTGCATCATCGTCTGCACCGGGTCGAGGAACTTACGGTCGTTGGTAAGCAGATAGGCCGTCGTGAAGCTCTCGTAGATCATGAGGGGCAGGCCGGGGAAGCCGTACGAATTGCGCTGCTCGTCATACCAGGGTTTTCCGTCGGGCGGGGCGATGCCTCCCGAGGGAAACCACAAGGTGGACGGAGGGAAGCCGGCGGGTTTGGGGCCGATCTGCCGCATGGTGGCGTCGCGCCAGGTGTCGCACCACTGCACAAACGCGTCGCGGCCTTCGGGCACCCCATACCAGCCGAGATAGATGAAATGCTTGGTTGCCCGCGCGTGGTAGCCGCTGTCGCCGCCGTTGCCCAGGCCGCGTTTGACACCGTCGGTGCCGAAGTCCCGCGACATGAACTGGAGGAAACCGCGCTCGTTGAGGTCCATGAACTTCTCGCGAACGGTCTTGGCGGATCGCAGGTTGCGTTCGAGCCACAACGGATCGCCGTAGCGGAGGACGATCATGGTGGGCAGGGAATCGCAGGACGGCTCGGCGGAGTGCTCGACGTCGCCGGGGAACGGATCGTAGCCGTCTTTGAGAACGTGGTCCCAGACGCCCTGGGCCAGTCGCTCGATACCGGCGATGACCGGCTCGGCCGCGCTGGTGATGCAGGCGATGGGCACCCAACCGCGAAGGATCTCGACGTCGTCGCCCCAGCCGCCGCCGAGTTGACCGTCCGGAAGCTGTCGTTCGCTGAACCACCAGCGTAGGACGGCCTGTTGGCGGGCCAGTGATTCCTGCAAGTGGCGAGCCCAGGCCGGCCCGTCCGACTCGGGGCGGATCAGTTCCTCGCCCCAGGGGATCTTCTCGCCGGTCCACTCGCGCAGGGCCTGGTGTTCGGGCCAGATCTTCTTGAGTTCGGCGAACTCATTGATCGCTGCCTGCATGCCCTCTCGATGGGCACCCTCGATGGCATGGGCGTAGTTGAAGCGATTCTCGAACAGGCGGGCCTTGTAGTAGAACGGGTTGTTGTCCGGGCCGCAGCCGATCAGTCGACGGGTGGCCCGATGATCGCGCCTGTAGACGTTGAAGTCGGCGAACCACTTGGCGGCCAGGGCGAAATCCTTGGCTTTGGTGTCTTCGGGGGCCCTGGCGGCGAGCTCCGCGGCGACTCTGGCGACCTGTGCCTGATGCGCCGGTTTTTCCAGAAACGCCAGGTCGCCCACCACGTAGGCCAGAGCGGCCGCGCTCTCGAGTGTGGCAGGTGAGACGGCCGAGAGCGTAGCGAAGGCCTCCTGGTACTTTCGCTCGTTGTACAGCCTGATCCCCTGGGTCACGTTTGGTGTCAGGGCGGCCGGCCCGCTGTAACTCAGTTGACGATCTTTCCAGGTGAATCCCAGCGCCGGCATGGCTCGCAGCACCACCGGTCCGCCGGGCGCGGGTGTTGTCCGCTCGAAGACCTTCACGTAATCGACATACATGCCGTTCCAGGTGGTCAGCGCGACGCCGTCGAACTCCGGCCCTCCGAGCGGATCGTCGAGCCTGGCCTCGAGGAGCTTGTGGTCGTTGCAGTAGAGGATCAGCATCGGTCCTTCCTTGACCGCGACGATCTTGTATTTCTTGCCGTGTTCGATCGGGAATGGGGGCTTGTTGTCCCGAACGGTCACACCCGCGCCCATGATCTGGTTGAAGGTGTTGTTGCCGCCGCCGAAAGCCAGGAGGAAGGTGTTGGCCAAGGTGACGGCCAGGTCGCAGGGCGGCTGGTCGGGGTCGGCCTCAGCCAGGAACTCCACCTTCACGTCGCCCGGGAATCCGCGGCGGAGCCTGGCGTCCGCCCGCCCCTTGAGAAACAGGCGGCCGTGGACGATGCTCACGTTCTTGGCTTCGACCCAGTCCGGTCCAAGCTCGGCCCGCTGGAAGCGGTCCTCGAACACGAGCTTCCATGGCCCGTTATCGGCCGCATTGGCGATCGCTGCGAAAACCAGTACACACGCGCAAAGCCATTTCTGCATGACACGACTCCTCAGTGAGCATGCACGGCCACCCGGCCATGATGAAAGAGAGCCTCTCCGCAAAGCCCGTCCGAAAGCAGGTTGTCATGGATCGCAGGGGTTGTGTCAAGAGTCGACGGAATTGAGGGGATGAGGCCCGCTGCCGGTGCGACGGTGAACGTGTTGCGACCTCCGTTTGGCTCGCGCACAAAGGCCTGTCGTGCCGCGTTGAGCCCCCGCTTGCGGGAGGCTCAGGCTCCTTGCAAAACAGCCTCAATCCGTTCATCATGCCGCACAATCGCAGTCACCCGATCTCTGTTGAGGAGTTCATGATGGCCGGAACCCTGAACGCCCCGACCGAACCCGTTTTGGCACGTCGCAGGCCCCGCGAGAACTGGGGTTCTCGTCTGGGAGTGATTCTGGCGGTGGCGGGCTCGGCGGTCGGGCTGGGCAATTTCCTGAGATTTCCCGGCCTGGCGGCGACGAACGGCGGCGGGATCTTCATGATCCCGTACTTCATCTCGCTGCTCGTTCTAGGCATCCCCATCTGTTGGGTCGAATGGACCATCGGCCGTTACGGCGGAGCCCGCGGCTTCAACAGCGCTCCGGGCATTTTCTCCGCTCTCTGGCCGAGCCGGGTGAGCAAGTACTTCGGAGCGTTGGCGCTGATCATTCCCGTCGGCATCTACATGTACTACGTCTACATCGAGGCGTGGTGTCTGGCCTATGCGTGGGACTACGTATCGGGCACCATGACTCGTTACGGCGCAGATGCCGGCACGGACGTGACCGCGGCGGTTGCCGCGTACCGGACGCACTTCACCGAGTTTGTCGGCATGGGCGAAAACGGCTTGCTGGTTTACGGATCCCTGCAAAAAGGCGTCGTTTTTCTGCTGATCGTGTTCGTCATCAACTTTGTCCTCATCTACCGCGGTCTGACCAAGGGCATTGAAGCCTTCTGCAAGTACGCCATGCCGTTGTTGGCCGTCTTTGCGCTGATCGTTCTGGTTCGCGTGCTGACCCTGGGCGCTCCCGATTCCTCCCGCCCTGAGATCAACGTCAATAATGCCCTCGGTTTCATGTGGAACCCCAAGACCGGTGACGAAGGTTTTCTGGCGGCCCTGGCCAACCCGGAACTGTGGCTCAGCGCATCGGGCCAGATCTTTTTCAGCCTGTCGGTGGGCTTCGGCATCGTGCTGAACTATGCCAGTTACCTCAAGGCGGACGACGACGTGGTCCTCTCGGGCTTGACCGCCACTTCGACCAACGAGTTCTGCGAAGTATGTCTTGGCGGACTGATTACGGTGCCCGTGGCCTTCCTTTTCCTTGGAGAAGCCAACCTGACCAAGGACGTGCTCGGTTCGACGTTCAGCCTGGGCTTCATGTCCCTTCCGGCGGTGTTTGCACGGATGCCGGCGGGCAGCTTTTTCGGGGCGGTGTGGTTCTTCATGCTCTTTATCGCGGCGATCACCAGCTCTCTGAGCATGCTTCAGCCGGCGATCGCGTTCTTTGAAGAAGGCTTCGGCATGGGCCGACGGCTGTCGGTGACCTGCCTGGGGCTGCTGACGGCCATTGGCAGTCTGCTCGTCGTCTACTTTTCGAAGAACCTGCTGGCCACGGACACGCTGGATTTCTGGATTGGAACGGTTTGCATCTTCATGCTCGCCACGGTGGAAGTGATCCTTGTCGGGTGGGTTTTCGGCGTGGGCCGTGCCCGCGAGGAGGTCAAACGGGGGGCCGCCCTGGAAGTGCCTCGAGTCTTCTGGTTCATCATCAAGTACGTCTCGCCGACTTACCTGCTGGTCATCTTCGGGTTCTGGTGCTACAAGAACATACCGGCCAAGATCGACGAAGTCCGGGCGATGAGTCCCGAAGATCGCGGCACGGTGCTCCTCATGCTGGCCTTCATCGGGGTGCTGCTGATCTTCTTCGGGATGCTGGTCAACCTGGCCGACAAGCGGTGGCATTTGATCGGCAAACTGCCGCTGGAGCCCGCGCGAGGTTTGCCGTTGGCCGCCGCGGATGAAGAAGGGAGAACGCGCTCATGACCTGGGCCGGATGGCTGCTGATGACGCTTTCCTGCGGGGTGGTGGTCTCGCTGATGGTTTTCTGCTACCGACGCGTGCTGCGAACGCCCAGACCCGAGGAGCACATGCACGCTCCTCTGGAGATCGACACTCGCGACGCGGACACTTGATAAGGGTTCGGGGTTCAGGGTTCCCTGCTTCGCTCGATGAGCTTCGCAGGGCAAACGGGGTTCAGCGGAGCGGGGCTCGGCGCAGGCTGCATTGATCGATGCGCTTGGTACTTGCGGAGCGACATGGTGAAGGCGTCCCTGAGTTTGCGCGTCCGCTCGTTCTCGTGAGGGATGAACCCAAAGCGCTCTTCGTCTTTGGGCAACTGCATTCTGGCGATTCGTTTCCAACCCTTGTTCATCCCGTGGATGAAGAGCGAGCCGGTCAGGCTTCTGGTCGCCAGCAGCGTCCTTAACGTGCGTCGCCAGACCCAGGGGGTATTCGCGGCGGCGTGTCGCAGTTCGTAGATGGTCTCATCCAGCTTTCGGGCGGTCATTTTGCGCGGGTGGTACACGGTCTCGACGAAGGTATACCTTTCCCAGTCCTCCGGGTAGTTGGTAGCGAAGATCCGGCCCTCGGACATCCACCTTTGATACAGCCTGGTGCCGGGCAGAGGCGTGAGGTTGGTGATCTGGATGGTATCGATCCCCAGCTTGACCGACTGAATGGCCGTCTCGGCGACGGTGTTCTCATCGTCCTGGTCGGCACCGATGATGAAGGCCCCGAAGACGGGAATCCCCGCGCGGTGGAATCCGTCGACGAGTTCCTTATAGCGTGACAGATTCATGCGGTTGATACCCTTGTGGTAATCCCGCAGGCTCTCCGGGTTGAACGTCTCGAAGCCGATCAGCATTCCGCGGCAACCGGCCCTGTAAGCCAGGTCCAGTCCCTCCGCATCGGCGCCCATATTGATCGTGGTCTGACTGAACCACAGGCGTTTCTTGCCCCGCTTGATGATCTGGCGAAGCAGCTCCTTGGCCCACTCGGCGTGCTTGGGCCCGACACCGAAGAAGTTGTCGTCGGTCACGAAGATGAACCGCTTGATGGTCGAGTTCCACTCGTCGATGATATCGTCGATCGGTCGCCGCCGGATCTCCGGGCCGCTGAATAACGTGACGCTGCAGTAGTCGCATCCGACCGGGCAGCCTCGTGAAGTCTGAATCGCGGCGACGGTGTATGAACCATTGACGGCCTGAAGGTGCTGAGCTCCACGGCCGATGCCCGGGGTACTGATGGAGGCCGGCCGCCCCTGGTATCGGGGTTTGAGCCGACCGGCCGCGGCGTCGGACAGAATCTCCGTCCAAATCTCATCGCACTCCCCGATCGCGATGGAATCGACATGTCCTGCCACCTCGTCGGGCACCGCCCAAACGTGGGGTCCACCCATAATGGTTGGAATGCCCTCGCGGCGAGCCTGGGCTGCGATTTCGTAGGCCCGCGACGCGCCGCTGGAGTAGCTGGTGATGCCCACCAGATCGTATCGGCCGCGGCGGACCAATCGCTCGGTGGCTTGGGGTCCGAAGATCTCGTCAATGATGTCCACTTGATGGTCCGAGGGAGTCAACTGGGCAAGGACCTGGAGGCCGAGCTGCGGGATTCTCCCGCCTATCGTGTGGTAGCCCTGGCATCGGCGGGCAACGGGGTTAATCAATGCTATTCTCATGTGAGGCCTTTCACGACAACCAAGCCCGATCCGGCGACAAACCACGGTCGTGCAAAGTCATGTTGTTTGTTGCTGTCAGGCGGTGAGACACACGAAGCTCAACACGACGGGTGGCAAGCAAGCCTACAGCCCGGGATCGCCGGTCGCCGGTGTGGGTTCTTGGATGCGAATCCGGTCCTGATCCGCGCTCATATCCGTCCGGCATTAAGGGATGACGATAACCGCAACCGGCGGGTGAATCAACCCTCGCCATGAACCCGAGGTCAATGGGGTGGTATGGCGCAAAAAACGAGCCCCGCAATCGGGCGCGGGGCTCGCTAGTCATATGTCGTGGCTGCCGTAAGGCAGCTGCGTGGGCGTTCCCTACGGCAGCTCACCTCTGCAATCTGTCAAGGGACCACCTCCTTTCGGGAAGAAACACCTCGGGTCATTCGCTGCGGTCCGCACAAGCACCGGCACAAATGTCGCCGAGCTTCATCCCACCTGCCGATCGCCACCGGCAGGTCCACAGGTTGTGATCATTCCAGAAACCGGTTGAATCTCCTCCGACCCTCCCGGCGACAGACTGACGCAGTCCGTTTCCGGAAAGGTCTGACACCTGCCTCTATCTATCTATACGTCAGGATGGCTGTTTCGGCAAAGAAAAATCACTGAAAAAGGGAGTAATCGCGTTTGTTGGGTCGCGGACGGGGCAGGTGGTTACCCGATTTCGGAGCGCCTGCAGTTACCGGTCCGGTCTGAAGGCTCGCGGGCTGCCGGCCTTCACAACAGATGTGCCGAATAGGGACAAACCTCGCGGGTTGCTCAAGAATCGCCCCCCGCTGCAACCTGGCCATTGGTTATCGGTATCAGAGGGCGGTCGGGGTCTGCGCATATGCTGGCGGTGCTTGCGCCTCGATGGGCGGGCGCGCGGTCCTGGGCTTTCGGTTCGACTGGCGCGCACGGAAGGTTGACGGCAATATCTTAGAAGTATGGTCGCGTGGGCGAGGGCTTTTCGATAGATATTATGAGGGCTGCCCGCCGTGGATTGCGGGTCAGGGACGTCGATCGGGGTTCGGGAGGAGGTTTTATGATCGACGGACGCGGCACCCCCACCGGCTTGGGCTCCCCGCCCGCTGCGGACACCGGGGTTCGGGAGGAGGTTTAATGATCGACGGACGCGGCACCCCCACCGGCTTGGGCTCCCCGCCCGCTGCGGACATCGGGGTTCGGGAGGAGGTTTAATGACCGACCGACTGTTTCCCATCTTTGAGGATCACCGCAGAGTGGGGCTGACGGTTGTCTTGGCCTTCTGTTGGCTGACAGGCTGCTCATCGGTGTTCCCGACCAAGGTGGAGCCGCTGCTGGATCCCGAGTCTCTGCGGCCGAGTCCCCAGGTTTGGCAGTTGAGCGATCCGCTGGATCCATCCAAGCCGGCCACTCAGCCGATGGCAACGCGTCCGGCGGGCTTGGCGGCCACCCGTCCGGCTGCTGGACCGAGCACCCGTCCGGCGACCGGTGAGTTGCCCAGCCCCCCTTACCGGATCAATGCCGACAGCATCCCGAGGCTGGTTTATCACAAGTATCCGCTGGTTACTTCGGCCAGAGAGCAGATGATCGCCGCCCAACACGGCCTGCAGGAGTTCAAGGCCAACCTGAGCCGTTTTGAACCCTTCACCAACGTGTCGGGTATGGCCTTTCAGTATCCCGAGCGACGCGATGCCAGCGGATTGTCGGGCGAGGTCACCGGCGGGATCGAGAAGGAGACTTTTGACGGCGCCATCTACAGGGTTGAGGGTGGTGCTCGCGGCGAGCGAATCAAATACGGCGAAGTGGGAGAAGGGCAGGCGTCGGAGGATAGCGGCGAGGGCGGTCTGGTGAGAGGCCGTGTCGAGGTTCCGTTCATTGGTTCCCGAAAGCGGCAGGACCGAACGATCAACCAGGCCTACCAGGAATCGACCGCCCGGGCGGCGGTGCTCAACTATCTGAGCTACTATCGCTCTTACGCCCTTACCGCGATGAACTACTATGCCGGCGCCTTGCTCTATCTGGGCTATGCACGGGCCTACGAACACCAGATCGAGGCCCTTGAGGATCTGCTCAAGGAGCCCGGGCTCACCCCTCAGGATCAGCAAGTCATTCTGACCTCGATCGGCAGCAGCCGGATCGTCCGTGACTCCTACAAGGCCAGCTATCAGTCGTACCTGTTGTGGACTCTGGAGTATCTGGGTATTCGCCCGGGCGAGGAGTATTATCTCGAGGAGCCGCCGGTGAGCGAGGGGAGCATCTACTATGACCGCACCCGGACCGACGAACAAAGACAGGAGCTTCTCACCGAGGCGTACGAGAGCAATCCCCGGTTTCGGGTGCTGAACGACGCCATCCGGGACGCTGAACTGAAGCGGTCGCAGGCCATTCTCGGGAAGAACGACATCACCGCCTTTGTCGAGGGGACACAGCACGCCTTCGGAGCGGAGACCTTTGACGATCGAGTCGGCGGGTGGGAATTGCGGGGCGGCGTGTCCTTCCGGATGAATGATCCTCGAGTCCTCAACGCTTCGATCAGAAAGGCCGAGGCTGAGATCCGGTCCTACCAGGCCCAGATCGAGGCTGAGGAACTGAGTGTTCAGCAGCAGATTGCGGTGCAATCGGCCACGCTGACCACCTACGTTGAATCCAAGCCGCAGATTCTCAAGAACATCGACGAGGCCAGGAGCGAGTTTGAGGCTCGTCGCAAGGCGTACTTTGCGGGCCAGTCGACGCTACTGAGAATCGATGACGTTCTGAGTTCGCTCCAGAGCATCACAACGGCAGAAGTGCGCCTCGTCAGCAACAGGTATTACACCGCTTTGGCGGATAACATGCTCATGTCCGCGTCGGGACAGCTTTACCAGATGGCCGGCGTGAAGCTGACGGAGGACGCCGGCACGGTGGGGCTTGCGGAGAAGAAGTAGTGAAAGCAGCCACGGGGTGCCGTGACCAGGCGCGGACAGGAGTCCGCGTGGCGAGAAGCCGCCCCCCAGGCAAACCCATGAACACACAGGGACAGGATGCCAAGATCGGCCCCGGCGAGACAGGCTTATTACGCGCGGCGACGAAGCATGCTGCTGAGCCTCTGTGCGCTTGCCGTGGGGGCGTGTTCGACCGTTGACCGGCGCGAGGCTCCGCCACCTTCGGGCACCGGGGGAGTCAACCGTCGGACCCAATTATGGCGGACGCCCCGAAGGCAACCAAGCCGCAGAGTGGCGTCTCGCCCGGCAGGGTCACGACCGGCGACGAGCCAAGCGGTCGGCACGCGGCCCGCGGCAACCCGGCCGGCCCTGCCCCCGCTGGCCTCGGTTCGCCCCGTCGCCATGACCCGGCCGGCCTCGTCGCAACCTGCCGAGACTCGCGAACCTCTTGCCAAGCCCTATCGCATTAACACTGCCAACGTTGTTCGGATGGCTTATCTGATCAGCCCCCTGGTGATTGCCAGTCGCGAGGACATGATGGCCGCGAGGCACGGCCTGGAAGAATTCCGCGCCAATCTCAGTCGCCTTGAGCCTTATATTGGGGTTGACGGAGGAGCCCTTGAATATCCGCAACGGCGGGGGGTCAACGGCTACGACAGCGAGCTGGTTGCCGGTATCCAGCAGGAGACCTTTGACGGATCCGTGTTTCGCGTCGAAGGCGGGGTGAACGGCTCGCGTTACAGCTACGACCGGACGCAAAGCGACGCGGCCAAGACGGAATCCGGCAGCAGCGGAGTCTTGCGAGCCCGGGTCGAGATTCCTTTCATCGGTTCCCGCAAGCGTCAGGATCGAACCATCAAGCAGGCCTACCAGGAGTCCAGCGCCCGGCAGGCGATGCTTGAATACCTCAGAGACTACCGAACCTATGTCAACAACGCGCTTGCCGAATATCGCCAGACGATTCTTTACCTGAACCAGATGAGGGCGTATGAGGATCACATCGCCGCGATCGAAGCCCTCTGGGACCTGCCCGAGCTGACGGACGACGAGCGCACGCGCTTGCAGACGGCTTTGGGAGATGCCAAAGTTCACCACAGCGGCCTGCAGGCCAGCTACTGGTCCTCGCTGCTTTCGTTGTTGGAAACTCTTGGTATTCAACCGGGCGAAAAGTATACCGTCGAAGAGCCCAAGGAATTGTCCCTACAGTTCCTGGACGAGGTCTCGACGCCCGAAGGCCGACAGCGACTGCTGGCCAAGGCGTTTGAGAACAATCCCCGGTTTGCGGTCCTGGAGGATGCGATTCGCAATGCCGAACTGAAGCGTTCCCAGGCTGTTTTGGGAACTCATGACATGACCGCCTATTTTGAGGGGGCGCACTACCCGTTTGCCCCGCCGGAGTTTGACGACCGGGTTCACGGGTGGCTTCTGACGGCGGGGATTACCGTGCGGATCAACGACCGGCGCGTCCTCACGGAGTCGCGGAAGAAGGCGGAGGCCGAAATCCGGGCTTACCGGGCTCAGATCGCCGCCGAAGAAAACGATATTCGCGATCAGATCACGATTCGCGCGGATCGGCTCCTGACCTACTCCAAATCCCGCTCGGAGGCGATCGAAAACGTCGAGCAGGCGCGGGCGCAGTTCCAGGAACGATGCGAGGCCTACTTCTGGCGAGGCGAGTCCGGGATGAATATCGACGACGTCCTCAGGTCGCTGTCGGTCCTGACAAACGCCCAAGTGCAGCTTGCCAGCAACTTCAATCAGATCATTGATGCCGAACACGATCTGTTGGTTGCGACCGGAGAAGTCTATCGCTTGGTGGGCATCCGAATTGAGAAGGAAGACTCCGGCACCGTGTTGCACGAGGCGCTGCTCTCACAGCCGTCTGTTACCTCATCACAACCCGAGTGACTGATTTTACTCAGGCAGATTCATTTGCAGGCGCTCATTTGACAAGCCGGATCCGCAAGCAACGCCAACCCTGCTCTGCAGGACAAAGTCGCAACGCGGCGTGAGGGCGAGCGTCACTGCTTGCCGGTCCTACGGCGGTTGACGAGATACGGCTTGCCGGTGCGGCCCCTGGAATGCTCACAGGGACGGACGCTGAACGTTGACATCCGCTTATCGCTCCGCGCAGCTCGGATCGGCCGGCACATTTTCCCCGCTGCAGCATCGCTGGAAGAAGGCGAAGTCGGTCTGATCGGCATCACCATCCTGATCAAAATCGATTCTGTCGCAGCCAGGCGACAGGGAGACGCCCGGCGAAGTGGCGCAGTTTTCAAACAGATCGGCGTCAGCGCCGTCCACGTCGGCGTCGCAGTCGAGATCGGCCGGGGTCAGCCCGGTGCGCTTCGCTTTGATTTCGAACGAGACATCCTGCCCCTCGCAAATCCGGAAGAGGTATTGGCCACCCGGTGACAGATCGACGTTTTGCTGACCGGTCACATCGACCAGCGTGTAGCTGTAACTACCGATGTTGCTCAGGTCCCAGGTCATCGTTGCCTGTTCGCAATGCCCGGCCCCGAGGCCGGCCAAGCTTGCGGTCGCTTCCCAGACCTCGTCGCTGCCGCAGGGAGGCTCTCGGTAATCCCGAATTCGCGGTCCTTGGAAATCGGGCGTGGTGGTAAGCCGGAGTTCGGCCAGTCCAGCCGGGGCCGCGGGGGGAGCCATCAGGTCGAGCGCATCGAGTTCATCCGATGCTGCCGGATCGACGGCTGCTCGGAAGCTCCATGTGGCAGTCGCCTGGCCGGTTATCTGAATGCCCAGCGAGGAGCCGGTTTCGGCGCCGGCGTCCAGAATGCCGGCAGCGCCGCCTTCCGGGGGAACCACCAGAATCAGTCCATGCCTGAAAGCCCGGAGCCAGTAGCCCTGACACGGGCGGAGGTAGGCGTCGTCTCCCGTTTCGCCGGGTATCACCAGCCGGTAGCCGGAAACCGGTTCATGATAAAGCAGGGTTGACTGGATCCAGCCTGTCTGTCCGGCCTCGGTGACGGTTTTTGTCTGCGAGCCGTCGGAGACGGAACAGGCCGCCCAGAGGACCGGCACATCCGTGGGGCATCCAATCAGATTCCACCCGTCGGTCAGTCCGATGAGCACATTCTGCTTTGCCGCTTTCCCGCGCACGCTGAACGTGGAGGCCTGGTCAAGGCGCAGCCAATATCCTTCTCCCCGGGCAAGCGTGGTCATCTCGTCGGGATATGCCTGATAGGCGTCTGCCCGGTACCGGAGCAGATGCCCGGGCAAGGCATTGCCGGCCTGCTCAAGGGCCGCCAGCACCGCTGTCACATTTGGGTTGTCGGAGTCGAGCGGGATCGAAATGAGATTCCAGCCGCCCTGGAGCCAGGGCGGTCCGCACCGAAACCGTTCGGACATGGGCAGTGCCGGCACGCTAGCGGCGCCGCCGCTGTCCGGCTGATGGAACATGGCGATTGCGGCGAAGCGTCCGCCGCCGGACGCGCGCATCTCGAACGAGGGCACAGGCTGACCCGGCAATGGCGGGATCAACGGCAGGATTTCGGTCATGTGTGGCGCCAATTCCATGGGAGCGCCGCCCTGCGGCGTGCCGTCCAGGCCGTACAACCGTAAGTCGATGGTTACGGGTTCCTCCTCCGGGTTGTGCATGACGAGCAGGCCGTCCTGGAGGAGCGGCACGCCCGGCGACGGGATCCTCAAGGACGAAGCGGGGCGGACCATAGATTCGGCCATCGTCGTAGCCTCGTTGGTCGTGCGGACGCATGAACCGATGATGCCTTCGCCCTCCAGAACGCGCACCCGGACTGACTTAGCCAAGGCAGGCGGTCCGAGATGATCCGCGTCGAAAGTCATTGTGGCCTTGGGGGCAATCAGCTCGGGCAGGCTGCCAAGAAAGGCACCGCCTATGTGGTACCATTCCATTACCACCAAGGCGGCCGAGTCCGTCGGATTGTGAAGGATTACCATTGTCTGCCAGTCGGCCTCCGAGGTCACGTAGGGGGCGATCAGCTCGGCGGCGACCGAGGTCTGAGCGGTGGTCTCGAAGGCGTCGTAGGTAAGGTCCTCGGCCAAGGCCCACCCGAGAAGATGCCCTTGCGAGAGCTCCGCGTGCATGGCCGCCGCACCCGTGAGCCATGACTTGGGCACCTCGAATCGCTGGTAGGCGTTCACCGTGGCCTGCTTGGTGTGAAGCAGCCTACCGCTCATATCGTAGAAGCGCATGGTCAACAGAGCCGTCGACTCAGGCGGGTCGTACACCCAAGCCGTGGTATAGCGCCAGCCCAAGCCTTCCCCTCCGAACATCGGCCCGGAAGGCAACTGGAACGCCAGGGTGGCGATCCAGGCTTGAGGCCCCGGCTGATTCTGGCCAGGTGCTGCGGCGGTTCCGCGCCTGCCAGGCGCGGCCCAGGTCTCATACCCGGGAATCATCTGGTCCATGGCGATCGTGCCGGCCAGGGCGGTCAGATCATCGTCCAACGTGTCCTCGTCGATCACGATCACGCCGTGGGGAGGCGGCGCCATGGTTGACTGCCAGCCCAGCAATGTGCCATCCAGATCGTACGCCCAGGTCGAGCCGTCAGGCAGGGCATCGTCGGTCGGGTTCTGGATGGTGATCGTGCCCGTGGCCTGAATCAATGACTCCCATGTGGACTTGGCCTCATCGCGTTTGTCGGTGACCTCATAAGTTCCGGAATCGGAGCTTGACTGGTATTCGATCACGTAGCAGCCGGGCGGGTCGGCCGGATCGAACTGCCCCGAGAGGAACGTGGCGTAGACATAAACACTGACCCGTGAATCCCAACCGCCCTGCGGCTGGGCGAAGGTGTGCTCGAACCCGCCGTTGCCGGTCTGAACGGTGGCCTCATAGTGGTTGCCGGCGTGATCGAGCTCGACCTTGACTTTATAATGGTTGTCCATGGCAATCCAGTTGCCGCCTTCCTCGGGTTTTCTTTTCACCGTTCCCTTAACCTTGATGTCGCTCCACTTGTAGACGGAAGAGACCGGGGAGGTAATGTCGGTCTGGGTGGGGATCTTCCAGGAAGTGTCCCGAAACCTGAAAGTCATCGTGTTTGACTCGCTATCCAGTTGTTGCCCGTCCGTATTCCTGACCTGGGCGTAGATAGTCAAGTCGTAGTCTTTGTAGTACCTGTTCCCACCGGTCGAAAGCTTCTGAGAGAGCGTTGTTCCGTAGTAGTCGCCTGAGCATCCCTGCGTGGTGTGGGAGATCTCGGCGGCCTCGTTCTCGCCGCCCGAGAAGCGCATTTTGTATTTGTAGTTGTTTTGCCAGTCATTATCGTTGAAGTAGCACTGGACATAGACCCATAAGGTCGGTCCATCGTTCCAGACGTCCGTATCCTGATTGGCGTCCCACTTTGCTTCTGCGTCGGCGTTCTGGCAGCAGAACTTGTTGACGTAAAGCTCCCAGTCACCTTGGGCCAGAGCTGCGGGCAAAAGAACATACACGAAGATCAGAATCCGGCTCGACATGGCATACCTCTTTCCTGCGGCGGTGACGGCCGGCGCGGCCCGCTTAGAAAAGAACACAAATGCGAAAGCCGGACGGTGCCGATCAGCCCGCCCGCGTATGGACTCGACGCGTGGAAATGAACCAGACTTCAGGTTTTATCATACTGCGAGGCTAGCGGCGAAGCAAGACCAATAACAGGGTTGAAAAGGGATCATCTGGGTTCGGGTTTGGTCAGTCCAGTCGCGAGACCAGGATACAGGCGTTGTGGCCGCCGAAGCCGAATGAGTTGCTCATGGCCGTTCGGATTCGGGCCTCGCGGGCGACATTGGGCACATAATCCAGGTCGCACTGCGGGTCGGGGTTATCGAGATTGATCGTAGGGGGCAGAATGCCGAGGTGAATGGCCAGCACGGCGGCCACCAGCTCGACGCCGCCGCTGGCGCCCAGAAGATGACCTGTCGCCGACTTGGTGCTGCTGATCGCCACCTTGCGACTTTGTTCGCCGAGGACGGTCTTGACCGCCAGGGTCTCGGCGGTGTCGCCGAGCACGGTGCCCGTGCCGTGGGCGTTGATGTAGTCGAGCTCGTCGGGATTGATGCCGGAGTCGTTGAGGCAGTCGCGCATGGCGACGGCGGCGTAATCGCCGGTCTCGTTCGGCTGGGTCAAGTGTGATCCGTCCGCGCTGCACCCGAAGCCCCTGACCTCGGCGTAGATTCTCGCCCCTCGCTGCCTGGCGTGTTCGTACTCTTCGAAGATAAGGATGCCGGCCCCCTCGGCCATCACGAATCCGTCGCGATCCCTGTCGAAGGGGCGGCTGGCCCGGGTGGGTTCGTCGTTGCGGGTGCTGAGAGCCTTCATGGCATTGAAGGCGCTGAGGCCCAGGGTGGTGACGGCGGCTTCGGTTCCTCCGGTGAAGATGACGTCGCATTCGCCGCGCTGAATCAGTCGGAGGGCGTCTCCCATGGCATTGGTCGCGGAGGCGCATGCCGTTGCGACCGCCGTGCTGGGGCCGCGGGTTCCGAAGCGGATGGAGATATTCCCGCTGGCCGCATTGACCATCAGCTTTGGAATGGTGAAGGCCGAGACTTTGGAGGGTCCTTTGTCCATGAGGCGCCGATGCTGGTCCTCAAGCTCCTGGATGCCGCCGATGCCCGAGCCGGTGATCACGCCCACGCGGTGCGGGTTGATTCTGGAGAAGTCGAGTCCGCTGTCTTGGGCCGCATCAATGGCCGCGGCGACGGCGAACTGGGCGAAGCGGTCCATGCGTTTGGCGGCCTTGGGTTCGATCCACTGTTCCGGGTTAAAGGAATTGCACTCGCCCGCGAAATGGGTGTCGAAAGCGCTCGCGTCGAACCGTTGAATAGGCCCGATACCGCTGCGTCCCGAGATCAGTCCGTCCCAATACTCGCGGACGGAACAGCCGAGAGGCGTTATTACGCCCATGCCTGTAATCACAACCCGCCGTTTCGCCATGCTTAGCATTCCAGGAACCGCGCCAAGGTCAGCTTGAGGTCGCCGCCCAAGGTTCCTTCGAGACCCGGAGATCGGGGCGGCCGCATTGGGGTTTGTGCCGTCACCGACTGCTGGGGCACGAGTTCGCGGAAGGGCGCCGACTGCCGGAGCGGCCGGGGCGCGGACCCGTCCCACCGACTCACTACTGCTGCTGCTGTTGCTGACCCTGGTGTGCGACGATGTAGTCGATCGCCTGGCCCACGGTCTTGATCTTCTCGGCCTCCTCATCCGGAATCTGCGTCTCGAAGCTGTCCTCCAGCTCCATGACCAACTCAACGATGTCCAGCGAGTCGGCGTTCAGATCGTTGATGAAAGAGACCTCTCGGGTAATCTCGGCCTTGTTGATTCCCATCTGTTCACTTACGATCGATATGACCTTGTCTTCGATTTCCTGAACCGTCACTCCGGGATCCTCCGTAGCTTATCAGATCCACTGTCGCAACTACGGCCTCTTGCAGGCCACTCCGTAACCTTACGCGGCCCTCTGCGGTTTTTCGCCAGGGGCCATTAGTAGACTACATATTCAGCCCGCCGTCCACCACCAAGACCTGTCCGGTAATATACTTGGCCTGGGGGGACGCCAGGAAGATGACCCCTGCGGCCACGTCGGCCGGCTCGCCCATCTTCTGGCAGGGGATCAACTGCTTGACCATGTCCTTGACCTTGTCGGGCAGTACCTTGGTCATCTCGGTATCAATGAAGCCGGGGGCCACCGCGTTGGCGGTGATATTGCGCCGGGCCAGCTCTTTGGCGACCGTCTTGGTGAAACCGATGACTCCGGCCTTGCTGGCCGCGTAGTTGGCTTGGCCGGCGTTTCCCATCATGCCTGAAACGCTGGCGATGTTGACGATCCGGCCGTAACGGGCCTGCATCATATGACGACAAACCGCACGGGTCATCAGGAACACGGAACGCAGATTGACGTTGATGACGGTGTCGAACTGCTCGTCTTCCATGTTCAGCAGGAGACCGTCCCGGGTGATGCCGGCGTTGTTGACCAGGATGCTGATCTTGCCGAACTGCTGGATCACTTCCTCGACGAAGCTCTCCACCGCCGCCCGGTCGGTCACGTTGAGCGACTTGGGCACGATCTTGCCGGGCAATCCGTTGGTTTTGGCCTCGTCGGCAACCGCTTTCGTGCCCTCGAAATTCAGATCGGCAGCCAAGACCGTGGCCCCCTGCTGAGCGAGCCCGAGGCAAATGGCCCGCCCGATGCCTCGTGCTCCGCCGGTCACAACCGCCACTTGTTCGGTCCACGACATTCCGATGTCCTCCCGCTGCGTTGTCCGCACTGTCACCCCGAATCGATCGCGGCCGCGTGGGGGCTCTGCACCGCCCCCCGCCGGTTCGAAGCCGGCCTTAAGCGGCTTTCAGAGCCAGATCTGCCGCAGTGCTGACGTTGATGATCGGGGTTCGCCTCGATATTTTTTTCATCAGTCCCGTCAGCACGCGGCCCGGCCCAATCTCGATAAACTGCTGCACGCCCTCCGCCAAAAGCTTTTGCATGGACTCCTGCCAGCGCACCGGCTGGGTCAACTGCTCCGTCAACCGCCGACGAATGGTATCCGGGTCCCCATGGGGTTGGCAATTCACATTGGCGATGACCGGCACCCGCGGGGTCTCGAACGGGGTGACCGCGAGCATCTCGGCCAGGCCGTCGGCAGCCGGCTTCATCAGCGGCGAGTGAAAAGCCCCGGCGACCTTGAGCGGTACCGCCCGCCCGCCGGCCTGCTCGATCAGCAAAGCCGCCTTTTCGCAAGCTGCCTTGGCTCCCGAGAGCACGATCTGGCCCGGCGAGTTGAAGTTCGCAGGTTGAATCACACCCGCGTCGGAGGCTTGGCGACAGATCGCCTCCACTTGGTCGGGATCGAGACCCATGGCGGAGACCATGCCGCTGGGAACCGCAGTTGCCGCTTCCTGCATGAGCTCGCCCCTGCGTTTGACCAGCCGGAGGGCGTCCTCGAACGCCACGGCCCCGGCAGCGAACAGAGCGGTGTACTCCCCGAGACTCAGGCCGGCCATGGCTGCGACGGGCTCGGTCAAGACCGCCCGCTCCTGCAACGCCTGCCAGATGGCGGCGCTGGTCGTGAAGATTGCCGGCTGTTGAAGGTCGGTTTGCTCCAGCCGCTCGGCGGGCCCCTCGAAGCACAAGGCGCGAAGATCGTAGCCGAGCACCTGGTTGGCCCGCTCGAAGACGGCGGCCGCGGCGGGAGACGCCTGGGCGATGTCCCTGCCCATGCCCACCGATTGAGCACCCTGCCCCGTGAATAAAACGGCCGTCTTGGCCATGCCCAGGAAACCTCACAACCTGATCAGAGCCGAGCCCCACGTCAGGCCCGCGCCGAACCCAGCCATCAGCACCCAGTCTCCAGTCTTGACCTTCCCTGCCCGCCATGCCTCCTCAAGAGCCATCGGGATCGAGGCGGCGGAGGTGTTGCCGTAGCGATTGATGTTCACCGCGATCTTGTCCATTGGAAGTCCCATCTTCTGTGCCGCCGACTCGATGATCCTCAAGTTTGACTGATGCGGGACGACGTAGGCCAAGTCTTCGACCCGCAGGCCTGCGCGTCGCGTGGTCTCAATCAGGATCTCCTGCATCTTGGTGACGGCGAACTTGTAGACCTCGCGGCCCCGCATCTTCATGTAGTGCCGGCGATCCTCGACCGTCTTGGCGGTGGCGGGCATTGCCGAGCCGCCGGCCGGGACCATGATGAGCCTTGCTCCGCTGCCGTCGGCTCCGAGCATGTGCTCATACAATCCGCTGAGCTCATTGTCGGGCGGGCCGATGATTGCGGCGCCTGCTCCATCGGCCAGAATCACGCAGGTTGAGCGATCCTGGAAATCGGTTATCGCCGACATTTTCTCGGAGCCGACCACCAAAACATGGCGATACCCCCCGATTTGCATCAAACCTGCCCCGGCCACGAACGCATACACGAAACCGGCGCAGGCGGCGGCGATATCAAACGCTGGAACGTGCCGACACCCCAAAGCGTGCTGGAGGAAGCAGGCGGTCGCCGGCAACGGATACGCGGGCGTGGAGGTCGCAAAGACGATCAGGTCGATGTCCGCGGGGGTCAGGCCGGCGTCGTCGACTGCGCGCTTCGCGGCGGTGGTCGCCAGCGTCAGCGAATCCTCGTGGTCGTCGGCGAATCGCCGTTCGCGGATGCCCGTCCGCGTGCGAATCCACTCGTCGGACGTGTCGAGAATCCTGGCAAAGTCGTCATTTGTCATCACGCGATCCGGGAGGGCGCTGCCCATGCCCCGAATCGCCAGCGGAATTCGTTCGCCCATCAGTACTTCACTTATCGCTAAGCCGCTGTGCGGCAGGTTCTTCGACCAGTTCAGCGGCAATAATCGAGTTCAGGTCGTTCTCATAATACTCCGCCGCCACTCGGACCGCGTTTCGAATGGCAACGTGATCGCTGGAGCCGTGGCAGATAATGCAGGCTCCGTCGACGCCGAGCAAGGGTGCGCCACCGTACTCGGCGTAGTCATGGTTGGCCCAGACGCGCTTGACCACGGGTTCGAAATGCCTGGCCAATTCGGGACTGGCCAGGGCGATTTCCTTCGAGATGGTCTTGAACAGGCCTTCGGCCAACCCCTCGATGAGCTTGAGGGCGATGTTGCCCACAAACCCGTCGCAGATGACGACGTCGCAGCCGCCGCGGAACAAATCCCGGCCCTCGACGTTACCCACGAAGTTCACCTGCGGGCACGAATCGAGCAATTCGTGAGTCTGTTTGACGAGAGACGTTCCCTTGACGTCCTCTTGGCCGACGGACAGCAATGCCACTCGCGGGCGGGTGATTTTGAGCACGTGTTTGGCGTATGCCCCGGCCATGATGGCGTACTGCACGAGGTGGTGCGCTTTGGGAGTCAGGTTTGCTCCGGCGTCGCACATGACGATCGGGCCGGCAAAAGAGGGCAGAACGACGGCGATACCGGCCCGGGCGACCTTCGGCAGCAGCTTCATGCGAAGCTGGCTGGCAGCGGCGAAGGCACCGGTGTTGCCCGCGCTGATGATTGCATCCAGCTCCCGCTTTGCGGCCATCTGTGCCATACGACAGATTGAGGAATCGGGCTTGTGGCGAACCGCCTCGACCGGCGACTCATCCATGCCGATGACCTGGGGGGTGTGCATGACCGAGATATTTGGCCACGCACCGCCGGCGAGTTCCAACTCCTTGCAGATGACGTTCTCGTCGCCGATGAGGACGATCTGGTGCCCGTTCAGCTTCGCGGACGCCTCGACCGCTCCTCGGACGATTTCCCGAGGCGCGTAATCCCCCCCCATGGCATCGATGCCGATCCGCATGAGGTCTAGGACTCCTCTTCCTCGATGGCCAGCGCCACGTCTCCGCTCACGTAGCCGCAATTCTCACACGACGCGTGAGGCAGCTTGGCCACGTTGCATTTCGGGCATGGCACCAAGTTGGGCCGTCTCAACGCGTGGTGGGCACGTCGCTTGCGCTTGCGGGCCTTGGATACTTTTCTTGCAGGTAGCATGTCTTTTTCCGGTAAGCTCTTACAGTTTCAGTGCTTTCCCGCGATCACCCGGCGGGCATCAATCGCCGTCGTGAGGTCACTTGGTGATTACCAAAGAGAGGCTTGCACCCCCGGCCAACCATCTGTCAGGCCGCTGTTGCAAGCCTCCCGCGAACCATAGACAGTACTAGGCTTGGCGAAGGCTGTCAAGGCGGCCGCCCGCCTGTCGGGGCCTTGTCGCCGGGGCAGCCTGGGCGGCTCTCTGAAAACGTCGGGCGCAAACCGGGAACCAAGCCGCAGAACCGCCAACACCGGAGGAGGTCGGCGTGTTGGCTGTCACGGACGCTTGGCGAAGGTCGGGTGGGTCCAGCCTGTGCGGGCGGACAAGAGGGGATGGGCTTCAGGGGTCGTCCGATAACAGCGAGGTTGCAAGGCAGAACTAGGCGGATTCTCGCGCCGTTTGAAAAGAGTAGTAGGCCTCGCACTTGTTCGGGTCACCGCAACAAACGTCTCGGATAAACTCGTAGTAGACATTGGGCGGAAGCCCATACTCGGGTCGGAGGGGGCATTTCAGGCAAATCCGGGGGCGGGATGTGCTACCGATCTGGGACAGGATGAAGACTTTATTGGTGCCGGCAAAGCACTTCATGGCTTTGTTGAGGCGGTTTTCCAGTTCGGAAAGGTTTGCCCGCAGTTCCTCCAAAGTCGGAGGGGGTGGGGCGGCTTGGCGGGTTTTGTGGAATCGAACTGCGGTATTGATTGCCTCCTGGACCTGCTGTTTGGTGATGGGATGTTCCACAAATGCGCGGACGCCCAGCTTGTGCAGCTTCGGCTGGACGGGGTCAGCCTTTGGGCCTAGAACGGCGACGACGGGTAATTGAACGCCGTTATCTCGCATCCAAGTTGCGAGCCGGAGGGCATCATCGCTCTTGGCTTCCTGCCCGACAACCACAAGATCCGGCCGGCTCTTGGTCAAGAGCGAGGCCCCGGCCGTCACCTCCGTGGTTTTTTTGACCTCGAAATGGGGCCGGAACATTGCTTCCAGCAGGCCCAGTGTTGCCTTATCTCGGTTTATCAACAAAACTTTGGGCACAAACGCCTCCGTGGGAGGTACTGTTTGTTCGGTCGGTTATCCAACCTCATGCGGCTGCTCGGACGAGCACCGGGTAGGGCGCTCCTATCGGCTCGTCGCGGAGTCGTTACTTATTGCCTGATTATACTCCAGAGGCAAGTGTCTTGCCATTTCAATAATCGCTGATAAAAGGTCCGACCAAGCAGTGTGGCTCCGAAGCGCAGCCACCGTAATTCACAACAGGCCGAGACGCAACCTAGCTGGCGGCAGCGTCAGGGGCTTTTGGATTCGCCCGGAAAAGGGCGGTAGCAACCCTGAAAACGCCGTTTCTACCTGGCCAGTTCGGCGATGATCCTTTCGATGAGCTGAGGCATGGCGGAGGCGACTTCCTCGCTCAATGTATCATCCGGGCTGACACTCTTGGGTTGAACGCCCCAGATTATCACTTCATCAGGCATTGAACCAATGATCTGTGCCGCAGCGAGCGCTTCGGTCAAAGCGATTTCATGAAGGGAGACGAGCGGGCGCCCCGCACTGGCAAGATCTTCAACGTGCAGGCGGAGAATTGCTCCCGGCTCCAGGCCCGCATCCACTGCGTCGATGACGAAGACTTTGCGCCGGTTGCTGATGATGTCCAGCAGATCCGCCCCGGCCGTGCCGCCATCAACCAGTTCGACCCCTGGCGGCAAGGCCATCCCCCGCATGGCCTCGATCAGTCGCACGCCAACCCCCTCGTCGCGCAGAAGGATGTTGCCGATGCCCAGGACCAGGATAGGGGCTCGCTTCTCGGGATTGCTCATGCCTTAAGAGTGGCAGAAATGATCGCCGAGTCAATGGTGAGCCCTTTGCCCGCACGGGCCCCCTGCGCCAAGCGGTCATCCGCATCGATCGGGGCACCGAGAAGACCATCGGCTACACCTACGACGCCGACGGCATCCGCTTGCAGGGCCAACGCCCTCGTCGGCTCATGGGTTGCAGACAGAATCGCCGACGAGGGCGTCGGCGCTACTTGGGCATCCGCACCGGCAAGACGGTGCTGAAGCGGACGCCCACCCCCCAGGTCACCCGGACCCACTACCTGGTGGACAAGAACGCCCCGCTGGCTCAGGTGGTGGCCGAGACCGACGAGTCCGGAACGGTCAAGGTCAAGTACGTCCACGGCGACGACCTGATCAGCCAGACCCGCGACCCGAACGGCCCGTCGCCGATCACGAGCTACTACCACTACGACGGCCAGATGTCCACGCGGCACCTGACCAACGACCCGGCCGACCCGCAAACCACTTCGGCGCAGGTGACCGATTCATACACCTACGAGGCCTTCGGCGCGCTGTGGGCCCACACGGGCGAAACGCCCAACGACTTCCTCTACACCGGCCAGCAACTCGACCCCAACACCGGGTTCTACTACCTGCGGGCACGGTACTACAACCCGGCGGCGGGGAGGTTCGTGACGAGGGACACGTTTGACGGCCTGAAGTATGATCCGATCACGCTTCACAAATATGTCTATGCTGCGAGTCAACCCCTCACATATCAGGATCCGAATGGAGCGTTCCCTTCCCTCCTCGGTACTGTCGGCGTCATCAGCATTCTCCTCATCGTGATGAGTTTCCCGAATGTTGTGAATGCTCCGAGCATTTGGGACACTACGCAGCCAGACGCCAGTGGCGAGATGGTCATCGGCCTCGGCGTATCCCTGATCCTTGGTCTTGTAGTTCTCGGGATCGGTGGGCTAATATCTAGGGCGGACCGCCTTTTTGCGGGCCGCAACCCAAGCGTTCTGCGATCCGGAAACATGCGCGCAAGCCGCACAGATGTCCGGCCGTAAGGATTGAAAGGCGCATGCCCACGCAAAGCCGTGGGCATGACACCCGGCGGACCTGCCCTACCTGCTGGTGGAGGATTGGCATCGTTATGGGCGCTGAATGCGGAAAGGATTCCGCAGGGGATGCGGCCCGGAAAGGATTCCGGGCCGAGCGGACGGGGGTGCGGCCCGGAAAGGATTCCGGGCCGAGCGAACGAGGGTGCGGCCCGGAAAGGATTCCGGGCCGAGCGGTCCCACCTCCGCATGCCCACGCAAAGCCGTGGACATGGCACCCGACGATCGGGAGACAGGCGCGCAAAATGCGCACCAGTTGCGACGGAAGGGACTAAAGCAGTTCCTGGCAGGATATTTTCACCAAGACTTCGATCTCGAGGGCGACGCAGATGCCGTAATCAAGCGATACATAGAGGATGCCGCGGCGGAAACACTTCGAGAAGTGCTTGAGGAGATTCGCGAGCTTCTGGGCCGATCTCTCGATGAAGCCTCGCTTGAGAAGTTGTTTACCTTGAAGCTCTTCTGTGCTTACGATCCCACTGTTGACGGCTGGACGTATGCCTCGTGGTTAAGCCATGTTGAAGAGACCATCGCTGGAAGCTGGGAGTCGAAACGGGGACGCAGCTAGTTTGTCGGCGCGAGACGGGCGAAGGCAGAGGGTGAAGGTGAACACGAGGCGGATGGGCCCGGATCGATGAGTGAATAGTGGTCTGTTGGTCCGTTGGTGTGTTGGTCTATTAGTCCGTTGGTCTGTTAGGCTGTTGGTCCGTTGGCCTGACAAAAGGATGTCGTGCGGAGCACGACCTACCGGGCTTGGATAAGCGGAAGGAGACTCATCATGAAGCCTCCGATCAGTGGCGCAAGAATCGAACCTGGCCCGTTTTCTGTCCTCCAATCAGTGGCGCAAGAATCGAACCTGGCCCGTTTTCTGTCCGAACCTGGCCCGTTTTCTGTCGTGTTTTCTGTCGGTCCGTTTTCTGTCGGCCCGTTTTCTGTCGCGTTTTCTGTCGCTTCTGAACCGCCGTAAGCTGAACCTACCCAGAAAAAGATTGCTTGTGCGCGTTGTCGAGTGGTATCATGAAGGGCGGCTTGGACGGAGGATAGGGGTTGGGCAGGAACGGACCCGATGGCCGACACGGGGGTTAAGGCCGAAGGGCGGGCGGCAGGCAAGCTTGTGCCGCTCATCTTTCCCATCTTTCGGGATTGGCACCAAGCGATGAATGCCTCGCGCAGCAGCCGCGAGCAAGCGGACAGAAGGCGGCATTCGGTCCGGGAGACGGTCTCCCGGACAGGTGTATCTCAGGAAGGTTGGTTCTCCATTTCAGGCTGAACCAGGACAAGAATCATGTCTCATCACCTGCGGGACCGGCGGACGGGCATGCACTTGCGGTCCGACATACGTTCGTGTGTCTTCAATGGTTGGACCGTGCTGGTTGTGCCCGCTTTATTCACTTCATCAACTCCAGTTATTGCAGACACCACGTGGAATGTGGCGCTGACGATCCAGGAGATCGAAAGAACCAGCGGGTGGGACGCCGCGGGGCAGATGGATTACTACTGGGAGGTTCAATTTCGATCCACAGGAGGCAGCGATGTTACGCCGCGGGACTTCAGCAGTTTCGACACCCACGTGGACGATCGAGACCGCGTTTTTCCAAGATGGTCGTGCAGTACGCAAGTGCGTGGGAACGCGACTCCGCTGCCGACGGATCCACCGGGGATTTACGGTCCGGAGGTGCTGATCTTCGTGCGGCTGCGAGAGCACGATACCACGAGTGCGGACGACGACAACGACATTCATCCCGCCGTCGGCACACGCGATCTCTATATCTACTACCGTCCGGCAGTTCATAAGTTGAGAGTCCCCGGTGCGATCGACAGTTATGAGTGCGCCGGGTGGACATCCTTGACCGGGGACGGCAGTGATGCGGACGGGGACGCGGCCAGGATCGTCTTCAGCGTGAGCGATTCGCCGATCGGCGCGCCCCAGGGTGATACCGATGGCGATGGCCTGCCGGACAGTCTGGAAATCTGCGGATCACCGCAGATCAATCTGCCCGCCATCGGGGCGGATCCGTACCGCAAGGATGTCTTTGTGGAAATCGACTGGATGACGGAGCCCGGCACCTCGTCACCGCACAGCCACGAGCCCTGGCTGCCGGCGCTGATCAATATCTGGAACGAATTCAATGTGATGCCGATAACGAACCCGACCGTGAACGGAGTGACTCATCCCCCGGGCATCGCACTGCATATCGACACGGGCTTGCTCTATGCCAATTACGAGTTGGATTTCGATGGCGACGGCACACCCGAGATTCGGGTCGGGCCCAACGGGAATCTGGACATCAACCGTGACGGTATCGTGGACATCGGGAATCTGGGCCCGTTGGCCGGTATCGGAATCGGCGGCGAGCGTCTGGCCGAGGATCCGATGCTGGGTCCGAGGCTGTGTGAGCCGGACAGTGACTTTGGAGCGATCAAGGCCGCCCATTTCGCTCAGTCCCGCCGGGGCATCTTCCGGTACTGTGTCTTCGCCCACGACTTCGACGCGCCCTGCCGATCCGGTTTTGCCTGCAACGACGAGTTCCTCGTGACGCTGGGTTGCACGGGCTACGAGGACTCCTACCTTGTTCCGGGCCCAGGGGGAGTTCCGACACCGGCGGACCTGCGGGGGCCCAGCGGTTTGAGGGTGAAGGGGACGATCAAACAACATGCCGGCACGTTCATGCACGAACTGGGGCATACGCTCTGGCTGGGACACGGGGGCAACGACGGGAACAATCACAAGCCGAACTACCTGAGCGTCATGAACTATACATGGCAGTTCGACGGCATCTCCTTCGACGCGGACGGAGACCATTTGGCGGACGCGCTCGGATTCGACTACAACCGCGACGGTAGAATCGACAACTCGCGGTTCATGTACTCTCCCGTGGCCCTGCCGGCTTTGGATGAGAGCAACCTCGATGAGTCTTCCGGCATCGGGGCCGCCGGCACGGCCTTGGCCGATGCGATCACCAGATACGGCCCGCAACTGGACCTCGATGGCGACCACCATGCCGACATTCTTCTGGCGACCGCACGGTGCAACCAGCCGATCGACTGGAACCGGGACGGCGATTCTTCGGACAGCGGAGTGAGCACCGCGTCTCTGGTTCTGTCCTTCTCGGGCAGTTCAAGCAGCACGCCCTCCGACATAAACCGATGGCCGGGAGAGGGTCCCAGCCCGGGACAGGTCCTCAACGGTTTCAACGACTGCTTAGGGCTCCAGAGCCGCGGATTACCCGTTCCTCGCGTGCCGGGGGCCAGCATACCGGCGGATGACGAGCTTACGGAAGAGCTTTGGAAAAACATGCAACGCAACACCGCGCGCGTCGTCGAGGTGCCAGGTGAGGATGCCATCGCCAAGCTCTGTCAGCAGGATCTCGAGACCATCACTTTTGAGGAGATCAAGCCGGGCACGCCAGTCAATACTCAATATGAACCTCTCGCGACGTTCGTCGAGGATGCTGCGGCAAGCTATATCGTCGAGGGGCCGAACGAACGCGGAGGCGTTCCCACCCAGTCACCGGACAACTCGCTGGTGGTGACCGGCTCTGCGCCGTTGCGCGTCACGTTTGGACAGTCCCAAAGGCTAGTCCCAAAACAAGCGAACTCCGGTGGCAGTTTTGCGCGATCGGCGGCCGATCGCCGCGGCGCGAGGATTCTCCGCCCCGACCCTTGGCCGGGTCGAAACT
>Ga0116146_1001161_pt1 | contig 28288 bp, 17 predicted proteins | sample AD_JPNHG2_MetaG_FD_89748 | JGI IMG/M metagenome (GOLD analysis project Ga0116146, IMG submission 89748) | Active sludge microbial communities of municipal wastewater-treating anaerobic digesters from Japan - AD_JPNHG2_MetaG | ecosystem: Engineered > Bioreactor > Anaerobic > Digestate | place... | reverse complement strand
TCTTTCACCCATCAAAGCAAAAGTGATACATTGAAAGGAGCGAAAAATTATCAGGCCGTCCCTACGGGACTTGGCTCTTTTATTTTGTTTGTCTTACCATAAGATCGTCCCTACGGGACTTGAGTGGGTGTTGATCTTTTATTTTATGAAACAATCTTAAAATCCCGAAACGCCCTTAGCTCCCCTCTCTTTTCGAAAGAGAGGGGCCGGGGGCGAGTTAGAACTGTTACCAAAATATCCTCCTTACGGTACCCGAGCGGATGTTGATCTTTTATTTTATGAAACAATCTTAAAATCCGGAAACGCCCTTAGCTCCCCTCTCTTTTTGAAAGAGAGGGGCCGGGGGTGAGTTAAGTTTATCAAAAGAATAATTCCGGCTATCAAAAAGGAAATCATAATCAAATGTTAAAACCAAAAGTTCATTTAACAATTCTTCATTGTAATTTTTATCATTCCGGGCACTAATTCAACTCCGATAAAAATTCAGGATAAAGGCTGAAATTCAGATTAATGAAAACGATGTATTTTTGCACCAAAAATCAGATAATTATGTCAGGACATAGTAAGTGGTCAACCATAAAAAGAAAGAAGGGAGCGAAAGATGCTGCCCGTTCAAAGGTTTTTTCAAAACTGATCAAGGAAATACAAATAGCGGCCAGGTTGGGAGGCCCCGATCCGGAAGCTAATCCTCGTTTAAGGTTGGCAATACAGAATGGAAAAATGGAAAATCTCCCGAAAGAAAACATTGAACGGGCTATTAAAAAAGCATCAGGCGCTGATTCTGAGGCTTACGAAGAAGTAGTGTATGAAGGTTATGGCCCGCACGGGGTCGCTATCATGGTGGAATGTACGACTGACAACACCAACCGAACCGTATCTAATGTGCGTTCGTATTTTAATAAATTTGGCGGAAGTCTTGGAAAAACAGGCTCACTGGAATATATTTTCGATCAGTTGGGGGTTTTTACCTTTAAAAAGGGGAAAATCAACCTCGAGGATATTGAACTTGACCTGATTGATGCCGGTGCAGATGATATTGAAACCGATGAGGAATACATTACAGTTTACTGTGCCCGCGAAAACTTTGGGAATATGCAGAAAAAACTGGAAGACCTTAAGATTGACCTTGAAAATGCAGGCCTGAAACGGATACCCAACAACACGAAAACACTCTCTGTTGCTGAATTTCAGTCAGTGATGAAGCTGATCGATATGCTTGAAAATGATGATGACGTTCAGAATGTTTATCATAACATCGAGCTAACCGATGAATTGGTGGCAAGTATGGATGAGTGAAACCTTCAAAGCAAAGTTTGCTAACTGAAAAATTTTTCTGCTTTTTGAAATGAGTGTGAAAATAGCTTCTATGTTGATTATCCATAAAAAAAGTGTGTCATCAAAAGAAATATATAAGTGTGGAATGTCTCAGGAAAACCTGTATTTCTTTTAATAAAATCCGGAATCTCCGGCAAACAAGCTATCTTTGATTTTTAATTAAAACGTTGAATTGGCTGAGAAAATCATACTTGGCATTGACCCCGGGACGACCATCATGGGTTATGGCCTGATCAGATGTGACGGAAAAAAAGTGGAGTTGATGCAGTTTGGGGTAGTGAATCTTTCCAAGGTGAAAGATAACATGCTGAAGCTTAAAATGATATTTGAGCGTTCCCTGCACCTGATCGAGCAATATAAACCTGATGAGTTGGCTATTGAATCTCAGTTTTATGGCAAAAATGTACAGTCAATGTTGAAATTAGGGCGAGCACAGGGAACTTCCATAGCAGCAGCTTTGTATCGGGATATACCTATTTTTGAATACGCTCCGAAACGCATCAAACAAGCCATTACAGGAAACGGAAACGCCTCAAAGGAGCAGGTAGCTGCCATGCTTACCCGCTTGTTAAACATTACCGAAGTTCCTGAATTTCTTGACGCTACAGACGGACTTGCCGTGGCTATGGCTCATTATTTTACAGGGAATAAACCAGATTTCAGTGATGGTAAATCTTATTCCTCATGGGAATCGTTTATCACCAGCAATCCTGACAGAATCAAAAACAGAGATTGAATGCCTGATGCTACAATTTCAGAACTATGTTTTTATTGTTTTAATATTACCAATAACTTTGCTTTTCATTAAGAACGTGAATGAACCCATTTATTTATACTTTTCAATAATTTCATAGCAATCCGGATCCAAAAATGGAGGCTTCAATATTTATTTCGATTTTAACAGTTTCATTTTTAGTTTTCCTTTTACCTAAGCAAATAAAATATTACTTCAGCCTTATATTATTAATAAGTACAGTCTTTTTAACTTCTTTTTGGAGCATCCACGTTTTGTTTTCAAATATTCCGATTCGGGAAATTGAAACAGATATTCCTTTTTTTCAAAACAATTTTCATCTTACTATTGATAAACTCTCATCTTTTTTTATTCTGGTAGTTAACCTGACTGTTTTAATTGGTTTTCTTTATGGAAATGGATATTTAAAACCTTATCATGAAACCAAAAATCCGCTAAGATTTTCCATTCATTTTTTTGCTTTACTGTGGCTGTACTTTTCAATGTTGCTCGTGGTGATGCTCCGCGATGGTTTGGCATTTATTATTGTTTGGGAAATCATGGCTTTATCATCATTTCTTCTTGTCATATTTGAAGCTGAAAAACGTGAAATTTTAAAAGCAGGCATCAGTTATCTGATACAAATGCATGTAGGGATGATTTTTATACTTGCAGCGTTACTTATTGTCAACAAGGAATCCGGTGAGATGAGTTTTGATGCGTTAAAGATTTATTTTTCCAATCACTCAAATTTGCTGCTCTTTTCATTGTTTTTTATTGGTTTTGGAATAAAAGCAGGCTTTATTCCCTTGCATACCTGGTTGCCGGATGCACATCCAGCAGCACCTTCCCATGTGTCGGGTGTGATGTCGGGTGTAATGATTAAAATGGGAATTTATGGGATACTGAGAGTTCTTATATCGGTTCAGACTGATTTGCTGATTATTGGAATGATTATACTGGTGGTTTCCTTAATCTCAGGAATTATGGGGGTAATGATGGCCATTGTGCAACACGACCTGAAACGCTTACTGGCTTATCACAGCATAGAAAATATTGGTATTATCGGGCTAGGTATCGGACTGGGAGTCATTGGATTGGCTACTGATAATTCCGCACTGACTCTTCTTGGTTTCAGCGGGGGGATTTTACATGTACTAAACCATTCTCTTTTCAAATCACTTTTGTTTTTTAATGCAGGATCGGTTTATCTTGCTACACATAGCCGAAATATCGAGCAAATGGGAGGATTAATGAAAAATATGCCCAAAACGGCAGTCCTTTTTCTGATTGGCTCACTGGCAATTTGCGGCTTGCCTCCTTTCAACGGTTTTATTTCTGAATATCTGATTTATCTGGGGATGTTTAAAAGCCTTTCTGCTGCTAATTTATATCAGTCTATCGTGATTTTAGGGAGCATTGTTGGACTTTCACTAATTGGCGGATTAGCCATTTTCTGTTTTACCAAAGCTTTCGGAATTGTATTTCTCGGAAGTCCGCGTTCTGAGGCAGCAAAACTGGCAAAAGAAGTGAGTAACAACATGATATTACCTCAATACATCAGTATTGTCATTATTCTGGCAATTGGTTTGGCGCCATTTCTTTTTGTAAAACCTGTTTTTACAATGGTTTCAGGGATGTTTGTCATACCGGAATTGGGTAACATAACTAATCATTCCCTGACTAATCTTTCCCAGATAAGTCTGGTTGGAGGAATTTTCATTCTCACCGTAGTCATTTTGCTTGTTTACCGATATTATCATCTCAAAACCAAAACAGTTGAGATAGGTGAAACGTGGGGTTGCGGCTACACCGCAGGCACATTTAAACAACAATATACTGCTACTTCCTATGCCGATAACTTTATTCAGCTGGCAAATCCCTTGTTGAGGACAAAGAAAGTATCAACCAAAATCACAGAAGATGAAATTTTTCCTGATAAAAAGTCATTTCAATCACATAGTATCGATGTTTTTAAGACCCTATTGATCAACAAACCTACCAATTGGTTTTTAGGATTGTTGAAGAAAATTGCTGTGATGCAAACCGGACAAATCCAGCATTATATCCTGTATGCATTCATTTTCATGCTGTTACTGCTACTGTTAACCTACTTAAATCTGGTTTAAATGGCAGGATTCATTCTCATATTGATAGCAGCCCTCTTTTTCCCCGGAATCATTCTGAGGACGAAAAGCATTGTCTCGGGCAGAAAAGGACCCGGAATATTTCAGCCCATCAAAGATATATGGGTATTGATGCAAAAAGGAAGCGTTTTTAGTAAAACTACCGGAATAATCTTTCAGATTGCACCTGCCATTACGTTGGCGACTATATTATGTTCTGCCTTGGTAATTCCTTTTGCATCACAGCGTGCCGTTATTTCTTTTGAGGGAGATTTTTTATTCTTTGCTTATTTATTAGCCTTGGGGAAGTTTTTCGCTATCATTGCAGCCCTTGATACCGGAAGCAGCTTTGAGGGGATGGGGGCAAATCGCGAGGCACTTCTCTCGATGCTGGTGGAACCTGCTTTTTTTATCCTTCTTGCTACATTTGCCATGCTGACGGGTTACACTTCTTTTTCCGACATCTTCAGCCAGTTTTATATTTCAAACAATCATTACCTGATGATTTACAGCATTATAGGTTTCTATTTGCTGATTCAAATTGCCATGATCGAAAACAGCAGACTTCCTATTGATGATCCTAAAACCCATCTTGAACTTACCATGATTCATGAGGTAATGATTCTGGATAACAGTGGTTTCGACAAAGCTTTGATTCATGCCGGAACTTATCTCAAGTTTTCCATTTACGGGGCATTGCTCACGAATGTGCTGGTGCCTGCACACTGGAATATCTTCCTTCAAACAGCTTTATTCTTTGTAATACAGTTGTTTTTTGCAGTCGTTATTGGTTTGATGGAATCATTCAGGGCAAGAAACAAGATGAACAAAAACCCGAAATTTGTTCTTACTCTTTCTGCCATTTCTTTACTTGCATTTGTTGTTGTTTTAATTCTCACCGGAAAATTAATTTCATAAAGCATGGTAAATTATCTGATCGTTTTGTTTGCTGTTACCCTTGTTTATCTCAGTATTACCGAGCGGTTCAGAATTTATGCGGGGCTGATTGCTTTGCAGGGTTTGTTGCTCTTTGGTATTACTTTTCTTGAACTTAACGAGGTAACTACTGCCAATTTAATATTTATTGCTGCCGAAACCCTTATTTTTAAAACCATTGTGGTTCCTTACCTTATTTTTCGTATCATCAGGCAAACAGGAGTTTACAAGGTACACGAGTTAGCCATGCCCGGTTTTTATATTCTGATTTTTACGATTATCTCATTGCTGATCAGCATATTATTAGCCAATCAACTGATCAATCCTTATATCAATACCGTTTACATGACCATTGCTCTTTTCACAATGTTCACCGGCTTACTCATTGTAGTTACCCATAAGCTTATTCTATCGCACCTGATTGGCTTCCTGATTCTTGAAAACGCTGTTTTTATGTTTTCATTAGCGGTTGGCAACGAAATGCCCATGCTAATCAATATCGGGATACTGCTCGATATTTTCGTAGGTGTTTTGATCCTTAGCTTTTTTGGATCAAAGCTAAAACCACATATCGGGGAATTGACGAAATTAAAGGATTAGACAATGGCATTATTATCATTTTTCATCCTATCAGCCATCATGAGTATCAGCATTGTGATAATCAAAAACAGGATACTCACCAAAATTTTGACCATTGGCTTTGCCATCATTCATCTTTCTTTTGTTGCATATTGCTGGATTAACCTGAACAAAACCGAGCTGGATTATTTTACTTATGATAGTTTGGGATTGTTGTTTTTGTCTATTTTATCAGTAATAAGCATCCCCGCTATTTACCATAGTTTTATTTATCTGAAAAATGAGGACATCAGAAAGTTTACCATTTACAATGCTGCTTTTATTGCCTTGATCACCTTTATGTCAGGTGCTTATCTGGCAAACGGGATGGCGGTCATCTGGATTTTTGTAGAGGCAACAACTTTGGCTGTGGCAGCTCTCATTTACCACGATCGCACCGAACTTGCCCTTGAAGCCACCTGGAAATACATTTTTGTTTGCTCCATCGGAATTGCACTGGCTTATATCGGAATTCTTTTTCTAAGCATGACCATGCATGGAACAGGCATCAGCGATTTATCATTTTCTTCAATGACCAGAATGATTTCTAATGCCAATCCTTTGTATTTAAAAATAGCATTTGTATTCATCTTTGTTGGCTTTAGTACTAAAATGGGACTTTTTCCTATGCATACCATCACTATTGATGCACATTCCGTTTCACCTCCACCTATTAGTGCATTAATTTCAACAGCTTTAATGAATGTAGGTTTTTTAGCTATTTTCAGGGCCTATTTATTTTTATCATCTTCTGTTATTTTACCTTTCATGAGACAGGCTTTTATCATAGCCGGATTATTATCGCTGCTAATATCTGCTGGCTACATGCTCAAAGCCAAACATCTTAAGCGAATGTTGGCGTATTCAAGTCTCGAAAATATGGGGTTGGTTGCAATTGGGGTAGGTGTTGGTGGAATTGGTTATTATGCTGCGGTATTAGTCATATTATTGCATACCTTAACGAAATCAAGTTTGTTTTTTCAAATGGGGCAACTTTCACGGGTACTCAAAACTTTTAAACTGGATGAATGTGGAAATTATATGAAACTTTATCCTGCAGGAGCATTGGTTTTAATTACAGGAATGTTATGTATCCTTGCCATACCCCCATCCGGTTTATTCATTTCTGAGTTTATTTTATTAAAAGCTATGGTACTCAATGGTCAATGGTTTGTTTTTATTGTCACTGTTTTACTGCTTTGCTGTGTGATTTACGCCATGAGCACCCGAATCATGCATATTACCTTTTCCGATTCAAGAAATCCCGATCAATGTCGTGTCCCGGGAAATGTTAATCCGGTAGAAACAATATCTCAATTCATCTTTCTTGGATTGGTGATCATTCTGTGTTTTTATCAACCACCAATTCTGGTTGATCTGATCAATCAAAGCATTTCAGTTTTACCCAAATAAGAATCAGATGAGCAAGGAATCATATATCATATTGAAAAACAATTCATTACCTGTAGATTTTACAGAAATTCCTGTACTTGAATACGCTCTGTTTTCTGATTTAGTCAAATTGCTTCTGAAAGAAGATTTCAGGCATTGTGTGGCTTATTATGCTTTTGAAGAAGATCAGAAACTGAAATTTCTTTGCTGCATTGCTGACGATCAATCCCATGAATTATTTGTTTTTTCTCATGAAGCAGGTAAAAACGGACTTTCCTTAAAATCACTGACACCTGAATGTCCTCAAATGCAGAATTTTGAGCGGGAAATTCATGAGAATTTCGGAGTTCAGTTTGAAGGTCATCCCTGGTTGAAGCCGGTCAGGTATGCTTATCATCGTGCAGACCAATCGAAGGTGATGGACAATTATCCTTTCTTTGAGATTGAAAGTGCGGAATTGCACGAAGTGGGAGTAGGGCCTATTCATGCCGGAGTGATTGAACCCGGTCATTTCAGGTTTATTTGCAATGGAGAAAACGTGTTGCATCTGGAAATTCATTTAGGTTATCAGCATCGCGGAATTGAAAATTTGTTTTTAGAAAAAGAAAATCCTCTTCAGAGATGCATATTGGCTGAAAGCATTGCAGGAGATACAGCAGTAGGGCATGCCCTTGCACATGTCCAGCTCATGGAATCATTGGCTGGAATTACGATAAATAAAAGGCTTCAGATAGAACGTTGCATAGCGCTTGAACTGGAACGACTGGCTGTTCATATAGGCGATACGGCTGCATTGTGTACGGATGTAGCTTATCAGTTGGGACAGGTGGTTTGTGAAGCCCTTCGGACAACCATCATCAACTCGACCCAATTGTGGTGTGGCAATCGTTTTGGAAAAGGTTTGATTCGTCCGGGAGGGACAAATTATCCGCTGAATGAGACTGTTACAGATCATATTGAAAAGGTTCTGGAAGATACAGGGAAACGCTTCATCAAACTTACCGATCTCATTTATTCTTTACCCAGTGTTTTGTCCCGTTTCGATGGGATTGGGATAGTAACCAAAGAACAAAGCCAGACGATAGGAACAGTCGGCATGGCTGCCCGAACGACAGGAATTCCAAGAGATGTCCGCAGTTCACATCCGTTTCAGTATTACCAAAGCTATAAAGTTGAGCCTGTTTTAACCCATTCAGGAGATGTTTTGGCAAGGGGAATGCAGCGAAACCTTGAAGCCCGCCAGTCTATCCATATTATTAAGGAACTGATTTCAGAATGGCAGAAGCTTAGCGATGAACTTCAACTCCCAGATTATCACTATCAGCTTAAACCAAACAGTTTTGCTGTTTCTATGGTGGAAGGATGGAGAGGAGAAATTTGTCATTCAGCAATCACTGATGAAAGGGGAAGGGTCATTCATTACAAAGTTAAAGATCCTTCCTTTCACAACTGGATGGCTTTGGCTCTGGCAGTTCGGAATCAGGAAATTTCTGACTTCCCTGTCTGTAATAAAAGTTTTAATTTAAGTTATTGTGGTTTTGACCTGTAAAATATGCTGAGAACTCTTAAAATAATGCGAAGTCACGGGAAACAGTATGTACCCGACTTAAAAAATGTGGAATTGGCTCCTCTGTTCAGAGGAAGACCTGAAATCAGCGAGGATATTACCGTTGAGGAGATTAATGATGTGTCAAAAATCTGCCCGACAGATGCTATTATAGCTGATGAATTTGCTATTGATCTTGGAAAATGTGTCTTTTGTAAGGAATGTGCATTTGCCTTGCCTGATAAAGTTCGGTTTACCAATGATTACAAAATAGCCACTAACAATCGCAGTAACCTGATTATCAGAAAGGGAGCTAAATCTGTAGATTTTGATGAAAATGAAGTCAGGAAAGAAATCAGGAAGTTGTTTAAAAATGCTCTGAAACTCAGGCAAGTATCGGCAGGAGGCGACAACAGCAACGAAATGGAGTTGAATGCTGCCGGAAATGTCAACTTCGACATGGGTAGATACGGAATTGAGTTTGTTGCCTCACCCCGCCATGCTGACGGGATTGTTATCACCGGACCCATTACCGAAAACATGGCTGAAGCCCTACAGATTTGTTTTGATGCGGTTCCATCTCCCAAAATCATTATTCTTGTGGGAACTGATGCCATTAGCGGTGGTATTTTTAAAGATAGCAAAGCCCTGAACAGAAGTTTCTTGGACAAATATCCTGTTGACCTCTTTGTGCCCGGCAATCCTGCACATCCGTTAAGTTTTGTAAACGGGGTTTTAAAGTTGATTGGGAAGTAATTCTTTTATTAATTTCTTCCTCTGACTTTATACGCTTTCAAAACTGACAAAAAATAATCTTTTAGCACTGAAAATTATTTTTCTCAATTGACTTCTCTACGACTTTTCAACATGAAAAGAGATTAAACAATGAAGCCTGAACCGGATTTATCTCTCATGAATCTGCAGGAACAGGAAATTGCAGGATGACACGGGTCCCTTTACCCGGCTTGCTGTCAATGACAATAATGCCGTTATGCAGCTCCATGAACTCTTTTACCATAAAAAGCCCGAAGCCGGAACCCTTTTCGTTTTTTGTTCCCAAAGAAGTCTGCTTTTCTTTAAAATCAAAGACATTGGTCAGAATCGCCTCACTCATTCCGGTTCCATTGTCAATCACTTCTATTTGTATGTGGGATTTTTCCCCTTCTGCTTTTAAAATAATTTTCCCTGAAATTGGCGAAAATTTAATGGCGTTTGAAAGCAGGTTTCTCATGATGGCAGCGAAAATTTGTGTATCTGTGTAAATTTTTAACTCAGGATCAATGATGGTTTCAATAGAGATTTTTTTAACAAGAGCCTGATAGTTCATCAGGTCAATCACTTTTACAACCAAGGTTCTGCAATTGTACCACGTAGGATTAAAAAGATTGACATTTTTAACTTTAGCCCATTCCAATATATTTTCAAGCAGAGAAACAGTCATCTTTGAATTGTTATTCAGCTCGTTTAAAACCTCCCTTTTTGTCTCTTCATCCAGCTCATGATCGAGAAGAAGATACTCTATCGCATTGCTGATACCTCCAATTGAATTTTTTAAATCGTGAGAAATGATGCTGAGCAATTTGTTTTGAGTATTGGCAAACTCCTCTGTTTTTGCTTTAGAAGCTGAAAGTGCCAGCTCTGTGAGTTTTCTTTGTGTAATGTCTCTGATAACAATCAGGAAATCTCTTTTTTTCTTCCCTTCATCAATGATGGAAATGAGCAGGTGCAGGTATTTGATGTCTTTGTCGGGCAGCCTGAGTTCAGTTTCCGCTTCAGTTCGGCCATTTGTTACTAAAGTTTTTACTTCCTGAATAAATTCGGGAAACGTTTTCTCAATGGAACGAACTTTTATAAAATCTGATTCAATAAGTTTATAAAAAGCGGGGTTTACAGCTTTGATACGCTGATTATTATCCATGATTATGACAGCATCTTTCATGTTTTCAAACAAAGCCTGATGAGCCATCGGGAGGATACTCAGAAAGTGAAACCTGAAAAGTCCGATAAATAGAATAAGTCCGGTGGCAGCAAAACTGACGGGCGTTAAATCAAAACTAAACAGATCGCTTTTACTGACCATATATAAAACATTGGTCAGAACAGGAATAAGTCCTGCAATACCAAAAAGGATTGCATTCCATTTATAATCAGCTGGATTTTGGAAGGCTGCTATTACCACAAGGATAAATCCGCTGAGAAACAACAGGTAAGTATAGATTGAATTAAAAATAACCAAAGGGCCATGACTGTAATGGATAAAAAGTCCAAATTCATTGGTGTAGGGGGTGGCCTGCTTCCATATCAGCCGGTGATAATCATTTGTAAATGCCGAAATAATCAGTAAACAGGAGATGATGAGGGTTATGTTAAGGATGCTCCGTGTGAGTCTGTTTTTCAAAGCAGTGAAATTCAGGGAGAATCCCAGCCATGCCGGCCCGATGGTGGCTATGCCCAGATATGAAAACTGAGACCAGAAAATTTTTTGTTCAGGAAGACGTGAAATCAATTCCATGGTAGAGGCAAAACACCAGATCCCGATGCTGAGCATCAATAGTGAAAAACTTTGGGTATTCCTGACGTTATTTTTCCCCAGGCTATAAAGGGCTATTCCCAAGGAAAATACTGTTGAGCCCAGTGAAATAAATATAAAGTCAGAATATTGAAGGCTCATGAGTTTTTTTTGCAAAAATACTGACAGGGACTGAGGGTTTGAAAGTTTTTTATTAAATTTTGTGCTTTTAGCAGTCAATAAAAAACCTAAATCCTGAATGCGGAACACGGAATAATGACCCCGGAAACCTGAAACTCTGTAAATAATAGCCTGTTTTTTTGAAATAAAAGATGTAAATCGAATGACAAGGTTGAAAAATGCAGAATAAACCAAATACAATGGTCAACTGATTCAGACACCCTGTTGCTTTCTGATTAAATTCAATGCACTGCCAGCCTTGAACCATTCAATTTGTTGCTGGTTGTAGCTGTGGTTGGCTTTGATAAGTTCTGTGCTGCCATCACGATGGTTGAGTTGAAGCGTTAAAGCTTTTCCCGGTGCAAAATCAACCAGATCAATAATATCAATGGTATCGTCTTCTGAAATTTTCTGATAATCCTCTTTATTGGCAAAAGTTAGTGCCAGCATGCCTTGTTTTTTCAGGTTGGTTTCGTGAATACGGGCAAAAGATTTCACCAAAACGGCTTTTACGCCCAGAAAACGTGGTTCCATGGCAGCATGTTCACGGCTCGAACCTTCCCCGTAATTTTCATCTCCAACCACGATGGAGGGTATTCCGGCAGCTTTGTATTGCCGCTGAACTTTTGGAACCGACTCGTATTGTCCGGTCAGCTGGTTCTTTACGCTATCTGTTTTATCGTTGAAATAATTGACAGCCCCGATCAGCATGTTATTGGAAATGTTGTCGAGGTGTCCGCGATATTTAAGCCAGGGACCTGCCATACTGATGTGGTCGGTGGTGCATTTGCCTTTAACCTTAATAAGCAATCTCATGCCTGTGATGTTTTTCCCATCCCATGGTGCAAAAGGTTCAAGCAACTGTAGCCTGTCGGAGTCAGGATTGACAATAACTTCGATCTGGCTGCCATCCTGTGCGGGGTCCTGATAGCCACGGTCAATGACATCAAAGCCTTTCGGAGGCAGTTCAATCCCCTGAGGTTCAGATAATTTCACCTTTTCTCCTTTTTCATTTTCAAGAAAATCAGTCATGGGATTAAAACTCAGCCTGCCGGCAATAGCAAAAGCGGTAACTATTTCGGGTGAAGCGACAAAAGCATGTGTATTGGGGTTGCCATCATTACGTTTGGCAAAATTGCGGTTAAAGGAAGTAATGATGGAGTTTTTCTCCTGTTTGTCGGCTCCGTGACGAGCCCACTGTCCGATGCAGGGACCACAGGCATTGGCAAGTACCACTCCACCAATATTTTCAAAAATTTCAAGATATCCGTCTCTTTCCACCGTATAACGTACCTGTTCGGAGCCGGGGGTAATCGTAAATTCCGATTTGGCTTTCAGGCCTTTTTCCATGGCAGTTCTGGCGACAGATGCGGCACGGGTAATATCTTCATAAGAGGAATTGGTACAGGAACCGATTAATCCGACATCCAGTTTATCAGGCCAGTTGTTTTCTTTGACTGCTTTTGCAAATTGGGATAAAGGCCAGGCTCTGTCGGGGCTAAACGGCCCGTTGATATGCGGTTCAAGTTCTGAAAGATTTATTTCAATGACCTGGTCGAAATATTCTTCAGGATGTTCATACACTTCAGGGTCGGCAGTCAGGTGATTTTTAATACTTTCAGCCATTTCAGCCACAATTTCTCTGTCTGTTGTTCTCAGATAATCAGCCATTTTCCGGTCATATCCGAAAAGAGAGGTAGTAGCCCCGATTTCGGCACCCATGTTACAGATAGTTCCTTTTCCTGTTGCTGAAATGGTTTTGGCGCCTTCACCAAAATACTCAAGAATATACCCTGTGCCTCCTTTTACGGTTAGGATTCCTGCTACTTTCAGGATGACATCTTTTGCAGATGTCCATCCGTTCATTTTTCCTGTCAGTTTAACACCGATAAGTTTTGGCATTTTAAGTTCCCATGGCATGCCGGCCATGACATCCACGGCATCGGCCCCTCCGACACCAATGGCAATCATTCCCAGGCCACCAGCATTGACCGTATGAGAATCGGTTCCAATCATCATTCCGCCAGGGAATGCATAATTTTCAAGAATAACCTGATGAATAATGCCGGCACCGGGTTTCCAGAAGCCGATACCATATTTGTTGGATACTGAGGAAAGGAAATTATAGACTTCATCATTATTTTTCAAAGCGGTTTTTAAATCTTCGCTGGCACCTTCCCTGGCCAGAATCAGGTGGTCGCAGTGAACAGTGGAGGGGACAGCTACCTTTTTGCGGCCTGCCATCATAAACTGCAGCAAGGCCATTTGCGCGGTTGCATCCTGCATGGCCACACGGTCGGGAGCAAAATCAACATAATCTTCACCTCTTTTGAAGGGTTTTTCAGGCATTTCTCCATAAAGATGGGCGTAAAGTATTTTTTCTGTCAGGCTGAGGGGCTTTTGCAAAAGTTTTCTTGCAGTTTCTACTTTTTGACTGAATTTTGAATAGACTGATTGAATGAGGTCAAAATCGAACATAGATATTAGTTTTTATTACTTAGAAAATTTTTCAGCTGGTTGATATTTTTAATTTCATTTGATTTTTTCCCTTTTCTATCTGCAATCATCAGGCTCAACCAGTCGAGGGTATAGATGAGGTTGTAGATTTCACGCATGGTAAATCCGTTGATGTTAATCATCGTAACCTGATTGCCTTGATTTTCAAGCAATTCTTTCAGGAATTGGAAACGGTAAGTGATTTTGTCAAGTAGTCCGCTGTCGATAAAGATAAAGTTGCTGTTGAGTTTGCCGTAATAGGTTTCTATAACATTGTGGTTAGCTTCAGGTATTTCATGCACAAAAGCTTCTGTTTTGGCATTTTCCTGGAGTTGCTGGGCAAAGCGTATTCCTATCGGATAGGTGGGCGGATCGGTAATGATGATTTGTTTAACGTCTAATCTGTCTGTAAAGCCTGATAAAATATTGCCGGCTTCTGTAAGATAATATTCAGTGTTTTTCAGGTTTAGCAGCAGGCTTTTCAGGTTATTCTGAATATTTTGCCTCATCAGCTCAGAAAAAATAAGACTCAGGTAGGTGAGTGAATACCCGAGAGCCATTCGGGGCTGATAGCCGGGTTCGGCCAGATAAACCTGTACATTGTTTTCTTCAGCCAGTTCCTGCAAAATGCCACCGGTGGTGATGGCCAGAATGAAAGCATGTTTTTCGACTGCCTGAATATACAGGCTGAGCGTTTCTTCCGTGTTTCCTGAATAAGAACTGATGATGACGAGCGAACTTTCATTGACATAATAGGGAAGGCTGTAGTCGGAGATAACTTCAACCGGAACCGGACTGATGTCGTAAAAGAAACTTTTTATGATTCTGCCTGCAATACCAGACCCTCCAAGGCCGCAGATAATGATATTCTTAAAATTATCAATCGTGAGGTTATGACGAATGTAATTGTTTAGGGAATATTCAACCTGATAGGGAAATTTTTCGAGGTATTGCCGTTGGAATTTCATAAAGTCAAATGATTTGAATACCGCAAAAATAGATATAATTTCCCTTTTACTCAAATGTTATAGGGCAGATTGAACGGAATTTAGATAACCGAAAGCAGGATTTAATATTACCTTGAACTTCTTTTCAGGTAAGGTTAACTATTGAAAGTCAAAAAATGAAATTGCTGTTAATTCCTGATAAGCAATTTCAGGACGGTTATATGCCTGTCATCTGATACTTTAACCAGATAAACACCTGACGGAAGACTCTGAATATCGAGCTTTATCTGAATAGAATTTCCGGCAGTAAACGATTGAAGTACTCGTCCGTTAATATCCTGAATTTCAAGCTGATAATTGCCTTGCTCCTGGAACCCGACATAAACAAATCCGCTTGCAGGTACCGGGAATAAAGTTACATTTTGCTTTAAAACCTCATCTTTTTGAGACAGGCTTAAATCAACGTGTATTCCTGTCGAATCGACTCCGAAATTAACATTCCCGATTGCAGTATCTTCGCTTTCAATTTTAACGGGAATCAGTGAATCCATCGGTAACCCGGGTATATCAATAAAAATATTATAGTTGCCAACAGGAAGATTATCAAACCTGTACAATCCGTTATCGTCAGTTTTGGTTTTTTTAATCTGACCACCAGGTACTTTTTTCAGTGTTACATCCACGTCTTTTATTGGATTAGTGCCGGCACGGGTTCCGTCAATAGATGAAACAACACCTGAAATACTGGCTGTACCGGGTGGTATGGTATTGTTTTCAATCATCATGACAGTTAAGTTGACTGTATCTGCATCAGATAAATTAATAATCTGAGCTTCATTCCAGAAAAGTACATTTCCAAAATAGGTGGGTGCAAGGTCAGGGTAACTCAGCGTATCAGCTGTAACCAACAGGATATATCTGCCGCTCTGAATGTCAGAGAAAGTAAAGTTTCCAACGGAATCAAGAGTGGTGGAAGCCACTTCAGCCGAACGTATTCCGTTGCTGAAAGCGATGAGTTTTACCTCACCTTTAGTAATGTCTGCACTTGCGCTGGTCGTAACATGTCCGTTGATGGTGAAGGTTTTCGAATAACGGATAATGGCTCCGCTGTCGCCTACACAGTATCCTGTATATTCATCAAGGAAGAAAACACTGCTGAGGTAATTTTTCGGGGTAGGTACTAAAGTCCAGGAATTTCCCCCGTTTACGGATTTTATCAGTTGTCCGTTACCTGACGTATCAGGTGCAATGGCATAAGCTATCTGATGGTTAATGAATAATATTCTGGAAGCACCACTATCTGAAACACTTATCCAGTTCTTTCCCCCGTCAGTGGTTTTCATGATGGCAAAACATCCGGAACCCATGTCGAGGCCACCTACAAATCCGGTATCCTTGTTCAAAAAGTAAATACCCGACATCCACATGTCGCAGGTAAAACGGAAAGTATCCCATGAATTGCCACCATCAAAGGTGTAATAAACATTTGATCCTGAAGCAGTTGCCCATCCATGATCGGAATCGGTGAAGAAGAGAAAACTAATCCATTCAGGTGTTCTGAATACTGTATCCCAACTGCTGCCTCCGTTAGTGGTTTTGAGTATTTTACTGTTCTGGTAATACTTGTTCCCGAATGCATAATATCCGGTGTCTGGGGTAGAAAAGAAAATTCCTCCGCTTCTTGATTCAGGTATATTTAAAGAGGCATTTGTCCATGTTTTGCCGCCATCTGTGGTTTTAATTAAGGTACCGTTACCGACAAAACCAGTAGCATAACCGGTGTTTTGATCAATAAAGTGTAAGTAAGCCAATTGGTCTGAAGTTCCTGACGGTACCGGTGTCCAGTTAAACCCTCCGTTTTCTGTCCTCAGCATGATCCCTTTTTCACCGCAGACTATCCCTGTATCCCTGTTGAAAAAATAAACATCACTTAAGCGCCTGCTGGTTTTGGAATTCAACACGATCCAGTTTTGCGAAAATGCAATACCATTAAGCAGAAATAACAATAAGATGGTAATTGATTTCTTCATAAAATTCTTTTTAGTTCAGGTTAAAATAATAAATATCCTCACAAAGGAGCAGTTTTTAATATGTTGCAAAAATACAAAAAATATGCAGAGCCTGATGAAGAAAAAGAGCAGATTTTGAATTATTGAGCTATTCTCTGCTCTGGTTACTGAGGCAAATATTTTTTCCGGTAAAAATCAACAAGCTTTTGAGCTGATGGAAGGTTTTTTTCATTTACAGGAATTTTTAAATCTGAATAAATTTTTGCATTTTTAGAAGAATAATACCATGATTCAAGCGTGAGGACAGTGAGCCCTTTTTTAACTGAAAGCTCAGCATTACTGAAATTGATTCCTTCGTCAGAAAGAATGAAAACTTTATTACCGGCAACGACAAGATCTTCAAAAAAGAATACATCTACATCCTGACCGGGTATAACTTCATATTTTCTTTTTTCGGCATAGTTTCTCCCGATACCATACAGAATTGAAAAGGCTATTGAAACCAGAAATGATACAAGAAATCTGCCTTCACGTACAAGCATGAGAAAGGGGGTACCGATTACCACAATCAATATCATTTGAATGATGATGTCTTGTTTACGTTCTGATTTTTCAAAAGTTTTGAATTTCTGCCATTCTGCTGAAGGGATTTTCCATTCATCCAATAGTCCCTGCAATGTGGTGTTCTGATGTATTTTATCCCTGTATTTCGACCATTTCAGGCTGTTTAATATGGTAAGATCCCTTTCACTTTGTGTCCTGATTTTTTTTCTCAGAGTTTTCATGGTCAGCAATACCGCTGTCAGCAGAAAGCCTGATATCACCAAAAAGATGATAAAAAAGGCTGCATCTTCCTGACCGAAACGTAAAAGGCCAAAAACAGCAAAAGCCACAATGGAAATGACTGTTGCCAAAAGAAAATACAGCAAAAAGAGAGAGGTTTTGGGCTTCAACCTTTTAAAAACTTAATTTTCTTAACATTGTAAAGATAAAACTATTCTAAATTTGCTTAAAATTTTTGACTATGAAATCAGCTTTACAATTTACTTTACTAATAGTTTTAGTTGTGTTTTATTTTCAGGCAGACTGCCAGAGTTTGAATTCTCCTGAAAGCGTAGTTTTTGATGCCCCACGCAACAGATACCTGATATCGAATGCCGGAAACGGGACCATACTTGCTTATAATTACAGTACTTACAGTACTTTTGCCAGTGGCCTTTCCTCTCCGAAAGGTATGGTTGTCATTGGCAATTATCTGTATGTGACAGATGTTACCCGTGTAATGGGTTTTAACCTCGTCAATGGTGCTACGGTGATGAACCTGAACATTAACGGAGCTTCTTTTTTAAATGATATTACTACCGATAACAGTCAGTACCTGTATGTCAGCGACATGAACAATAACAATATTATCCGTGTCAATTATAAAAACTATACTTATACTACATTTGCAAGCAGCGGGCTGAATAAACCGAATGGATTACTGTATGATGTTAAAAACAGCCGGCTGATTGTTTGTTCCTATATCAATAATGCCCCTATTCAGAGTGTCAGCCTGTCGAATGGTACGGTTTCGACTATTGTTACTACCTCTTTATCAAATCTTGACGGACTGACGGTTGACGACAGCGGTTATATTTATGTTTCAGCATGGGGAACCAATGCCGTTTACCGTTTCAGTTCTGATTTTACAACCGGACCTGTACTTTATGCCTCCGGATTCAACGGTCCTGCTGACATTTTCTACAATCCAGAGGCAAAAGTTCTTGCCATTCCCGGTATGAACAACAATCAGCTGCATTTTAAGGATATGCTTTATGCCGTCATAAATCCACAGGGGAAAACGGACATTTGCCCGGGAGCTGATGTGTTGCTGAAAACGGCTACTGGCTCTGCGCTTTCCTATGTCTGGAAACTGAATGGCAACGTGGTAGGAACGGTTTCTTCCTACCTGGCCTATCAGCAGGGAAGTTACACGGTAACCATTACCAATCACCTGGGGACCAAAACTTCATCTCCTGTACAGGTAAATTTATACCAGAAACCTCCTGCACCCACCATTCAGATTTATGGCAATGTTTCATTCTGCCTGGGTGACAGTGTTGTACTGGAAGGCCCATCAGGTTATAATTATTTTTGGTCGGATTCGCAAACTACTCAAAAGATAATTGTCAGACAGTCTGGTTCTTACAGGCTAATGGTAATTGATACCAATCAATGCAAAAGCGACTATTCTGCTGAAGTTAAAACCACCCGGCATCCGGCTATCGTCAAACCGGTCATCAGTTATACCAAAACGGAAATTTGCAGGGGAGACAGTATTATTTTAGAAGGCCCTTCGGGTTATTCCTATATCTGGTCAAATGGAAAAACCACACAGCAGATTATTGTCAAAGACAAGCTGACAGTTTCGCTGATAATTTACGATAACAGTTATTGCCAGAGTTATCCTTCTGATTCTGTTAAGATTATAGTTTATGAGAATCCTCCCAAACCCAAATTAATAGTTTCAGGTAAAACAGAATTCTGCAATGGCGACAGTGTTCTGATTACAGCACCATCGGGTTATAAAAGTTATCTCTGGAACAACAACAGCATCAAGGAATCGCAGTTAGCTTTGGTGAGTGATACCTTTTTTGTCAGGGTAACAGATTCGAATGCCTGTGTCAGCCCAAATTCTGACACAGTTATCGTGCTTGTTCATGGCTTACCTTCAAAGCCGGTGATTTCATGGACGAATCAACTCACTTTTTGCAATGGCGACAGCATTGAACTTGCTGCCCCTCCGGGTTATGTCAAATACTTCTGGAACAATCAGGAAGGCAATGAAAAAATAACAGTGAAAGAAACCGACAGCTTTACCCTTTATGTCATTGACAGCAATAACTGCGTTAGCCCTGTTTCGGAAAAGGTCTATACGCTCAGACGTGAAAATCCGGTTAAGCCTCAGATAGTATTTGTTTACGGAAGTAAAATGTTCTGTGAAGGCGATAGTGCTGTTTTATCCACCCACCTGAATTACGTATCTTATTTATGGTCAACAGGGTGGGATAAAAAGCAACTGACTGTTAATCAGACGGATACATTATCCGTGAAAGTCTGGGATCAATATGGTTGCTACAATGTTTCTGATGATGTGTTTATCAGTGTCCTGAAAATTCCGGCAAAACCCCAGATACTTAAGTACAATAAAGACAGTCTTTACTGTTCGGTTGAAGGAAGCTCCTACAAATGGATTTATAATGGCATGTCTCTCGCATTTACGGGAAGGGTCATTCCGATTTTAGGCGATGGAGCTTACCGTGTCATTGTCTTCAATGAAATTTGCGCTTCTGATACTTCTGAAGTGTATAATTATATTGCAGGAAGCTTGCAGGAAGATTTGAAGAATCAGCTAATGGTATTCCCAAATCCAGCTATCTCAGTTATCAATATTGAACTGAAAGGCGGGGAAAAAATTTATGCTTACTGTTTGATGGACATTTCAGGAAAAGTAATGTTGACCAACATTCCGGACAAAGCAGTTAATAAATTGATTCTGAATGTTTCTGATTTTCCAAAAGGGATTTATTTTATTGAAATACAGTCGGATAAGAAAAGATTGACCCGAATGTTTATGGTTGATTAAATGAATTTATCCCTGTATTTGGATTTAATTTCATTCACAAGGTTGCGGATGTCCTGTTCCTGATTCCGGTCTGCCACCAGAATAATGTTGTCAGATTCAACAATTATTAAATCACTGACATTGTTGACTGCAAGCAGTTTATCATCTGAAATTTTTATGATGCAATTGGATGCATTACGGGTAAATACATATTTACCTTTTACATGGTTGTTGTTACCATCTTTTTTAACATATTCAAACAGGGAGTTCCATGTACCGATATCCGACCAGCCGAAGTTCCCGGGCAAAACATATACATTTGATGCTTTTTCCATGATGCCGTAGTCTATCGATACTGAAGTACATTTTGAATAAGCCTTGGCAATTTCTTCTTCTTCCTTTTCGGAAAAATAAATGTCTTTCCCCAAGGAAAAGCATTCATCAACCTCAGGCAGGTGTTTTTTAAATGCCTCCAGAATTGATTTTACGTTCCAGATAAAAATCCCTGCATTCCAGAGAAATTCACCGCTTTTTACAAATTGTTTGGCAATTTCAAGGGGTGGTTTTTCCGTAAAAGTCTTAACTTTATAAATGCCTTCTTCATGATTGGTGTCGTCAAACTGAATGTAGCCGTAACCCGTATCAGGCCGGTTGGGAGTGATGCCCAGTGTCAGCAATATATTTCTTTCCGAAACAAAATTCAGGGATTTTAAAATAGAGTCAATGAATAATTTTTCATTGAGAATCAGATGATCGGAAGGTGAAACAACAATACTGGCCTCAGGATCAGTCTGTGCAATCTTATGAACAGCGTAGGCAATACAAGGGGCGGTGTTGCGGGCAAGTGGTTCTGATAATATTCTATCAACAGGAATGTCAGGTATCTGATCCCGAATGATACTTACATAATCTTTATTGGCTACGACAAATATGTTTTCTTTTGGACAAACCTGCAGAAAACGATCATAGGTTGACTGAAATAAGGTTTTTCCGGTGTTCAGAACATCTAAAAACTGTTTGGGATATTTTTGCTTGCTTAGTGGCCAGAACCGGCTGCCTACTCCACCGGCCATAATGACTGTATAATAGTGAGAAATCATGAATTGAAAAAATTTTTTCAGTCTGCAAAAATAAGCCCCTCTTTTGTTTTTATCAGTCATGATAAAGTTTTTTTTTATTGTCGCGAGATGGGCTTTTTACTTAATTTGAAACTCCAAAAAATCGCCTAATCTGATTATTTTTAAAGGTTTTTTGTGTAATGATCAAGCAGGAAGTAATAGAAAGCATTTTATCGGTTGTCAGGATTGAAGAAGTCATAGGGGAGTTTGTCAGTCTGAAAAAGGCTGGAAATAACTACAGGGGTCTTTGTCCTTTTCACAGCGAAAAAACGCCTTCTTTTTATGTTTCTCCGGCAAAGGAAATTTATAAATGCTTTGGTTGTCAGCGGGTTGGAAATGCGGTTAATTTCCTGATGGAACATGAGAAATATACCTATCCCGAAGCACTGAAATATCTTGCTGCAAAATACAACATTCCTGTTGAAGAAACCTTTACCTCTGAAGAAGCAAAAAAAGAAAAAGAAGAGCAGTCAAGCATTTTCATCATCCTGAATTATGCACAGCAATTTTTTCATGATTATTTGCTGAACACAGAAGAAGGTGTTTCAAAAGGTCTTGAATATTTCAAAAGCAGGGGCATTACCCATGAAACCATCAAAATATTTGGGCTTGGGATGAGCCCTTCTGAAAAAGACCTTTTTACCCGGAATGCCCTTCAGAATGGTTATCTTGAAAAATATCTCATTGACTCGGGAATGTCGGTTAAAACGAATGACGGACGTTTAATCGACAGGTTCAGGGAAAGGGTTATGTTCCCGATTTATTCCATCACAGGCAGGGTGCTGGGCTTTGGTGGAAGAGTACTTGGAAAGGCCACCAATGAAGCAAAATACATCAATTCTCCCGAAACACCCATTTTCAGTAAAGGAAAAAATCTTTACGGGCTCAATCTGGCAAAAAACAGCATCCAGAAAAACGATAAATGTTATCTCGTTGAGGGTTACACCGATGTGATTGCACTTTATCAGCAGGGATTTGATAATGTAGTCGCTTCTTTAGGCACCAGCCTGACCGAAGACCACACCCGCCTGATAAAAAGATACACCAACAACCTGACTTTCATCTTTGACGGTGATGAAGCCGGAATTAAAGCCTCCCTGAGAGGAATTGATATTGCCCTGAAAGAAGAAATCAACACACGGATTATTGCATTGCCGGAAAATGAAGACCCTGATAGCTTTACCAAAAAGTTTAATGTAAACGATGTCAGGCTGTTTTTTAAAAAAAATGAGACTGACTTTATTTTATTTAAAACACGGTTTTTATTCGGGAACAAAACGGATGAGCCTCTGAAAAAAGCAGAAGTTGTCAGGAATATCATTAAATCTATCATTCAGATTCCGAACTTCATTACCCGCAGCAATTATATTAAAGAATTGAGTTATGAACTCAGTATAGAAGAAGATATCCTCTACAGGGAACTGAATGCACAGCTTTCAGCTCAAAAAACAACGGTTTCGGTTAAAAAAAGTGCTCCGGCAGAAACCACACAAACCCAGGAACTGCAAAAACATTTGAGAAGCACAGTATCAGAGCAGGAAAAAAATATCATCAGGCTTCTGATTGCTGCCGGAAACATGGATTACAATGCTCTGGTAAAATGTGCCGACATTATTTTTGATCATATTTCTGATACGAAATGGGAAATTCCCGAGTATGAGAATATTTACAATTACTTTTTTTCTTACAGACAGGAGAAGAAAGATTATCCCGATATCAAACATTTTATTCATCATCCCGACAAAACGTTTCAGCAGATAGCCGCTGAGGTTAGTTTTATTGATAAAGGTATCAGCGAAAACTGGTCGAAAAAAACGGGCAGGGAAGTGCCTGTCAGCTTTAATTTTAAAAGTGAAATTGATTCAGCACTCAAACATTTTACCTTGAGAAAATACCAGTCGATGCTGAAAGAAAATGCAAAGAAACTCAGAGAAAAAAACCTGACAGTTGAAGAAGAGCAGCATTATCAGGAAGTTCAGAAAGCCATTCAGGAATTATTGGTCAGGCTAACCTCAGAATTAGGAGTGGTTATTTTTTAAGTGGAAACAAAAAGGGAGGCCAAAGACCTCCCTTTAGAATATGAATCATGGAGATTAATTATCTCAGCAGGGTAACGGTACCGGAGTACTTATAGTCAGCGCCATCGAGTCCTTTAAGCTTCATGATGTAAACATAAACGCCCATGGGACATTTTTCTTGGCTGTTGAGGTAAGTACCTGGCCAGCCATGCGTAGCATAGTCGTGGCTTTCGTAGAGGAGTTCACCCCAGCGGCTGTAAACCTTGAGTTCAAATTCGGAGATACCTTCCACGACCACCTTAAAGACATTGTTTCCTTCAGGGCCGTCATTGTTCGGGCTGAAAGCACTTGGCACAAAGGCCAGTACATCAGGCATGACGATGACCTTGCGGGAGGCAGAGTCGCGGCATCCCCATTCATTGACAGCGAGGAGATAAGCAGTAAACTGTCCGGTATCCCTGTATCTCCATTCAGGCTGACGGTCTTTGCTGGTACCTCCGCCAGGTTCTTTGGTATCGCCAAAGTTCCACAACCATTTGATTCCCGGAGTTTCGTATTTGGTAATGTTCTTAAACTTGATAACAGGGCTGGAAATGAGCACCAGTTCCGGTTCAGGGACAAACCCTGCATCAGGGACGACATGGCTGATGACGATGTCGGAGAATTCACCGGGGCAGTTGGCATTACTTTTCACCTGCAGTCTGACATTGTAAGTACCGGGAGTGGTATAAACATGGCTTTGATGCTGACCGGTAGCGGTATTTCCATCACCGAAAGACCATTGCCATGAGGTGATAGAGCCAACAGCAATTTTACTGGTATCGGTAAAGACAACGGAAACGGGATTACATCCTTCTTTCGGGTCAATTCTGAACCCGGCCACAGGAAGAGCACTGAGGTTTACCTTGATGCTGTCGTAAACGGTGGCACACACATCGGTATTGGTAGTTTTGACCTTCAGCCAGAAATAAAGTCTGTTCAGGTCGGAAGGATCGGGTTTATATTCAATGGTGGAGAGTGTGGTAGAACCGATAAAAGAGCCACCGGCACTGTCGTTGTCTTTATACCACTGCACACCACCGGCATGCGTATAAGAACATTTGGTCTGGTAAGTAGCAGGATAACAGAGGCTGGGAGCGGTTTTGTCAATGTTAACGGAAGGTTGGGGTCTGACTGTAAGGGTAAGAGTTTTCTTACTGGTACACCCATATTGGTCGGTATAGGTATATTCGAGGTCATAGCTGGCTTCACCGGAACCACCATCATTGATAGCGGTGTTGAAGAATTTACCGGAAGTAATGCCGGGTCCCGACCATGTTCCTCCGTTAGGGATGGCTGTCAGTTCGATAAGTCCATTGTTGGAGCAGAACTTGGTATGACCGGGTTTGGTGCCGACCATCAGGGAAGGCAGCGGCCTGACGGTGATGGTAGTTTCGTCTTCCACGGTGCAGATGACGTTGGTGTACTTGTATTTGATTTTATGAGTACCAACCCCGGCAACAGCAGGATTGAATTTATCACCGGAGACGCCAGGTCCGGAATAAGTACCACCTGCAGGAGTACCTGTAAGCTGGACGAGACCGCCATCGATACAGACGTCTTTATAGGTGCCAGCTTTGACGACAGGGGTGATATAGACAGTCATGATCATGGTATCTTCGTTGACACAGCCTTTGGTATCGGTATATCTGTAAACGAGGTAATGTTTTGATTTATCAGTAATACCGGATTGTTTGGGGTCAAAGAGGTAAGCGCCCGGCATTCCGATTACCCCAAGGTTGGAAAGGCTACGCCATTCGCCCGGAGGAGAAACAGGGGAACCGGTCAGATTGACAGACCCATCACCGGAGCAAATTTCCTTATCAGGGCCTGCATTGGGAGTTGGTAGCGGGTTAATGGTAACGTAGTTGGAATCTTTGCTGACACAACCGGTAAGAGGGTTTGTCATGGTGAGAACGACTTTATGATTGCCGGCACCAGCCACAAGAGGATTGAATTTATCGAGGGTAACGAGCCCCGGGCTTGGGCTTGACCATGAACGGGCAGCGGTGGTGGGGTCGGTAGTAACATAATTGTTAAGGCTGATGATGGTACCGTCCACACAACGCTCCGGAATGGTACCCCAAGTTGCCTTAGGCAAATCATTTACTTTTACCCTGACCATAAAAGAGTCTTTACATTCAATGCCGTTGAGGTTTTCTTTAACGACCAGCTTATAGTCGGTGGTGGAGGTGGGACTGACCAACAAACCCTGCTTGTTTCCAACAAGGTTATTGTTAAGATACCAGTAAAACTTAACAGTGGCAGGATTGAGAGAGCCGGTATTCTGAGCCCAAAGGGTAACGGTGTCATTGAGGCAGATGGTTCGCCCCTGAGCCCATGCAGTAACGAGAGGATTTTTACGAACGATGAGGGTATCGTCTTCAAAACATCCGAGTGTATCCCAAACCCTGCAGATATAGATGCCGCTGTCGGCAATGCCAAGAGCGGTATCTCCCTGAAGAAGGACATCATTGTTTTTTCCATCGACCCAGACGATGCTGTCGAGGACAGACCTGTCGAAGGTAAGTTTGGCTTTAGAAGTCATGGTGCCGTAACTGCAGAGCCACGAATCGGGGCCAATATCGACTTCAGGAAGTTTATGAACCCTGACCCTGACGGTATCATAGGCAAGACAATGCATGGTATCTTCGAGCACCACCCAGAAGGCAGAGTCCTTGGTGCCGACATAGGTAATGGATTGAGTGGTATCGCCTGTACTCCACTTGAATTTAACAACGCCCTGGTTGTACAGGTAGCCAGCAGTGAGCGTAGTGGACTGGCCGTAGCAGATGTCGTGGTCTTTGGTAAGGATAAGCATGAGGAAAGTATCCACCTCAATGGTGTCGTTATAGATACGTGTACAGTTGGCAGCATCCACTTTAAGCTGGTAAGGATATTTTCCCGGCCCTTTAAATTTATAATGGACATAAGTGCCGGGGACATTGAATCCGCCAGGGAAGAGACCAGTCCATAAGAAAGAAGGGCTGGCTCCGAGAATAGGTTGGGCAAAGAGGTGATAATCACCGCAACCGCTGTCCACCTCGGTTATTTTGGCCTTAGGGAGCGGTTTGACAAGGATCTGATAGGCACGGGTACTGGAGCCGTTGACGGGGCATGCATCGTCTTTGACGGTAGCAGTAAAGACATAAGGGATGTTACTGGCATGTTGTTCTCCCGGTGTCCAGGTAAAGACCCCTGTGGGATGTTTTACCTGCTTGTTGTTGGAGCTCCATGAGGCACCCGGAATAGCTCCGTTCCAGCTGATAAGTAGTGTATCTTTGGTATCATAGTCGTTGGTGGCAATACTGAAAGTAACGGTATTCGTTGCACAGACCTCCTTGTAATAAGGGCCTCCGAGGACAGGCGGGTTGTTGTTCGGACAGGAGATAATAATAATCTGGAGGTCACGTCTGATTTCACCTATTTTGGTATATGTTCCGTTAATTTTTCTCCATTCCCCGATTTTAATGGCCATAACGGTCTGTTCCACTTTCATGGGGCGGAAAGAAATGTCACCTGTAGCAGGATCGAGGTGGAAGCCACGTGGGGAAGGCAGGTTGGCATTGGGGAATCCCCAGAAAAATACCGGCTTGTCGTAAGCATATGAGCTTGTATAAGAAATAGGAGCTCCGGCATTGCTTAGCGGAGGTGTCCATTCATAACTTAATGAGTCGATCAGACCACCGTTGGAATCAATATCAACATCGATCACACCATGGTTAAAAATGAAGTCCTGACCCACACAAATAATGGCAATGGGTGGATTGGTAAAGGTTGGTGAATTATCACAGGGGTTTTGGCAGCGGTTCATCTTCGCATCGATATAAAAGTTTGCATTGGCTGCTCCTGTGGTAATGGTGGAGTTTCTGCAACACATTGAATAGGAAAGAATTAAATCACAGCAGTTAGTGTTTAATACAACCAGCTTGGTAAATGTATATTGTTCAATACCATAAGGGAAGGAACAGCCTGATGACTGACATCTGGTACAACTTGATCCGCAGGTTGGGGTAATATCTACCGGAGGTGGTTTTGAAATGGAAACCGTTGTGATGGTTATACCTGTGCTGGCACATTTGATCGGAATTGATGCAGCACTAAGCTGAACTCCATTACAGTCGCGGTAAATGACGAGTTTTATCATAAAACTGTCTTTACCTACGCAAGTCCAGGTAATATCCGATCCCATCATGTGGGTGGCTTTTACGGTGGGCAAGCTTATAAAAAAAGAACTGATAATCAGAAAAATAAGTAAGATAATCTTTTTTCCTTTCATTTTTTTGAATTTTTAGTTTACTTGAACTGTTCCTGGTTTTGTACCATGAAATCAAAAAAGTAACAGCAAAGATAAAACTTTTTTTATTCAGGAATTAATATCGAATCGTTTTTTTTTATAATGAATTGAAGATATATTGATTGCGACAGATAATGACTACGTCTTTATGAAACAAAAAGGGAGGCCAACGGCCTCCCTTTAGAATATGAATCATGGAGATTAATTATCTCAGCAGGGTAACGGTACCGGAGTACTTATAGTCAGCGCCATCGAGTCCTTTGAGCTTCATGATGTAAACATAAACGCCCATGGGACATTTTTCTTGGCTGTTGAGGTAAGTACCTGGCCAGCCATGCGTAGCATAGTCGTGGCTTTCGTAGAGGAGTTCACCCCAGCGGCT
>Ga0116146_1001135_pt1 | contig 28660 bp, 28 predicted proteins | sample AD_JPNHG2_MetaG_FD_89748 | JGI IMG/M metagenome (GOLD analysis project Ga0116146, IMG submission 89748) | Active sludge microbial communities of municipal wastewater-treating anaerobic digesters from Japan - AD_JPNHG2_MetaG | ecosystem: Engineered > Bioreactor > Anaerobic > Digestate | place... | reverse complement strand
GGCGTAAGGCAAAAGGCTGAAGGTTCATTTCCTCAATTTCTTACCTTCTGAACTTCTCAACTTCTGATCTTCTCATCTCCCGATATCTGGTCTCTTTGGTCTGTCTCGTCTGTTTCGTCGCCGGGGATGCTGTACCCTGTACCCGATGCATAGCCCCTGCTATCCTTTTCGATGCCACGCTTCCTGGTAGAGCCTGCCCACGCACAGGAAGATCCCCAGAAGGAAGAGCCCCAGCATGAAGTTCGGCGCCGTGTTGAACATCTCGTCGAGCCACCAGCCCGCGTAGAGGAACAGGAACGAGGCAATCGCGATCACAAAACCCCAGGCGCTCAGCGCGAAGATGTTCCGAAGATCCCATGCCGCTTTGGTCGTCGTCCTGGCTGCCAACATGTCCCCGTACCTCCTTCCTGAGAATAACCCCTCTTTGTGACGTTAACCCACCAGGCCCCTCAAACCCTCCACCACCGGCGCCGTGAACAGGGCCACTAAAAGCGCGTACATCGCAAAGCTCCCCACAGCCTCCGCCAGGTAGATCCTCGAATACTTCTGCTTCAGGGAAATGATGATGAGCCCCCCCACCACCAGCGCCCCCAGGTGGAAGTAGGGGAAGTTCTCGGCCCCCGCGGCCGCGTATTCGGCACAGCAGAAAGTGGCCGTCGTGAGCACTACAAATCCGATCAGTCCGATGAGAGATAATGTCTTTTTCATGGTCGGTGTCCTCCTTGGTGTCTTGATGGTTGCCCTCTTCTATTGAAATGACCGTGCCAGAAAGAGACACCGGGAGAGAAATAATTGTAACATCAGGAAATCATGAAGCCATTGACGATTTTCCCGCAACCGCCGCCCCTTCCAAAAAAGACAGTACCACCCCCCTTTTTCCATGAAACGTTCAAACCGTTGAAAGAAACGATGAAAAAAATGTTTCAAACGATCTCAATGGGGCGGCTTCGGTCGAAAGGCCGGAAAAACGCCGCCCGGGAGAATAAAAAGGTGCAGTGGAGGGGCTATCAGGGTTGCACGGCGGACTTGCCGTCGGGGACGTTGTTCCCGGCAGGCGCTTCAGGAAATGCCTTTGCCTCGGGAGGCGGTGTGGATATGACGAGACTCCGGACAATATTCCTGTCCCCGGCTTCGACATAACGGATGGCGGCTCTCTTGCCCGCCGTTACATCGGCAAGCGCCCGGGGCTGCCCGTCGATCTTGATGGAGGTCCTTCTGTCGGTGTGGAAGAGAACGTCATCGTCTTTCCCCCTGACAAGAATCGTCTTTTTGGCCTTGTGGACCGACAGGACCTCCCCCGTGAGGTACTGCAATTTAACGGGGGGTTTCTTGGCTGCCGGCTTCCTGGGGGGCGAGCCCTTCGCGGGCTGCTCCTGCTGAACGCAGGTGACGAGTCCCAGGAGAGCCAGGGCGACAAGGATGAATACCAGAGCCGGTTTCTCTTTCAAGACACGCTCCCGGTAAATCGGACCGATCACTTTTGCGGGTGCGGGCACCGGTACCGATTCATTCATTTTGTTCGGTCCAAGATTATAGACGAGGATACCAAAAAAACCAAGAGGGGCATTGTTTACGCAATGCCCCTCTCAGGTCGACAAACTGAAAAGTCAAAATCTGTTTGTTACTTCTTTGCGGGCTCAGCCTTCTTCTCTTCAGCCTTCGGGGCCGCCTCTTTCTTCTCAGCCTTCTTGGGCTCAGCCTTCTTGGGCTCGGCTTTCTTCTTAGCCGGCTTCTTCTCCGCCTTCTTCTTCTCGGGCTTTGCCTCAGGCTTCTTCTTATCCTCAGGCTTCGCGGGAGCAGCCTCCTTCTTCTCTGCCGGTTTCGCCGCCGGGGCCGCAGCCTGGGCGAAGCACATACCCGTCACAGAAAGAACGAAAAGAACGGACACGATAACTGCCAGAACCTTCTTCATCTCTTGTCACCTCCTTCCATCAGGTTTTGCCTCTTTTGTACATGATCTGTGCCAATCGTCCCTTTCGTCAAACATGCAATAAATACAGATGATTACAAAACCAGTCCTGCCGGATTTTCCTTGCTCGATTCCTCTTAAGGTCACTTTTACACCCTTTTGGGGAATATCCATGCCGTTTTGAGCAGCAAAAAATCTCTATTGGGGATATCCTTTTCTTTTTAAGGATAAATATAGTTAAGTGAGTGTGTTCATTGATGATTTTGTGAATGAACCGTCGGGAAAGACGAACGAGGAAGAAAATGCAACCGCATGGAGGCTGTTCTTCTTCAGGGCCTTTTCAGCTATCACTGGAAAAAGCGATGAAGGGTTTCCACGATCGGTTTCGAGTAGAGGGCGACCATAAGGGTGAAAAGTGCGAAGGCGACAACAGCCCCGGCAAACCCGATTTTCCGGAAACGGTGCTCCAGCGATATGAGGGTGAGCCCCGCGAAGGCAAGGGCCAGAAGCTGGGCGACAAGATAGGCATCCCATCCGACAGTGCGATACCCAAAGAAACCGAACTGTAGAATCGTGGCAACCACGATCCCCGCGAGAGCCGGGCTCTGCCAGCGGTGCTTTGTCATGAGAACTCCTTTTCACTTCTTCATACCACAGATCGAAGGACCGGACCATTATTTTGTCGAACCTGCCGGGAAGGATAAAAAAACATTTTGCTTTTCGGGCCCCTGTGATAACGTCGCCGCATTACATGAACGCAGGAGGGGAAATATGATCAAAAAATCTGTTTCAGGCCCGGCGGTTCTCGTCCTTGCGGGCCTCTTCCTATTGACCGCTGCAGCTTATGCGGCCGAACCGGAGATTCTGGCCAGGGTGGCAAACAAGAACATCACCAGGGCGGACATCGAAGCCCTCATCGGCATGTATCCGCCGAACCAGCAGGCCATGATCCGGATGGACCCCAAAAACGAGGAGGCCCTGCTGAATAATTACGTGACGATCAGCGCCATTGCCGAAGTGGCCAGACGCCAGGGCTTCGACAAGGAAAAGAACATGAGGAGACAGCTTCAGATCCTCAGTGACGAACATCTCGCGAAAGGATACGTCCAGAAAAATATCATTTCCAAGGTGAAGGTCACCGACAAGGATGTGGAGGAGTATTACAGGAACAACCCGAAAGAATTCGAGAAACCGGAGACCGTCCGGGTAAGGCACATCCTCATCGGTTTCAAAGGGGACATGACCGAGGACCAGAAGAAGGAACTCCACAAGAAAGCGGAAAAGGTTCTCGGCAAGGCGAAGGACGGGGATGATTTCGGCAAGCTCGCTTCTGAATACTCCGATGACCCGGGGTCAAAAACAAAGGGCGGAGACCTCGGCTATTTCCCCAAGGGCAACATGGTCCCGGAATTCGAGAATGCGGCATTCAGCCTGAAGCCCGGTGACATCAGCGGCATCGTCGAAACGCCTTACGGCTATCACATCATCAAGTCGGAGGACAAGAAGGCGGCGGAAATGCCGGCCTTCGAATCCGTGAAGGAACAGGCAAGGGGCAAGGCGACGCAGGCCGCGGAGAAACAGAAGATCGAGGAATTCATCGAAAAGGCCAGGAAGCAAACGAAGGCCTCGATCCATCCCCGACCGGCAGAAAAGAAGAAATAACGACACAGCAGGATCCGTCTCAGGAGAGATGTCGTAAGGCGGCCCCGGAGGGAAACAGGCGGAGGTGCCCCATGACATCTTTTCTTTTTCCGTGGGGGCGTATTCTTGGACTCCGTCATTGAAGCAAGAGATCTGAGGAAAAACTTCGGCCCTTTCGTCGCCGTTGACGGTATATCCTTTACCGTTTCCGCCGGCGAGTGTTTCGGAATCCTCGGTCCGAACGGTGCGGGCAAGACATCGACCATCCGCATGATCTACGGGTTCTCCCCCCGGACGGCGGGAGAACTGAGGGTCTTCGGGCTCGAGATCGACAAAGGCCTCCGGCAGATCAAGTACGGCATCGGCGTCTGCCAGCAGGAAAACAGCCTCGACACCGAGCTCACGGTGCTTCAGAACCTGGAGGTCTTCGCGGGTTACTTCGACATCGAGCCCTCCGCGGCCCGCCGGCGCGCCGAGGATCTCCTCAAGTTCATCGCCCTGGAGCAGCGGCAGGAGTCTCCCGTGGTGGAGCTCTCCGGAGGTCTGATGCGGCGGCTGATGCTCGCCCGGGCGCTCATCAACGATCCCCGCCTTCTCATTCTCGACGAACCCACGACGGGCCTCGACCCCCAGTCCCGTCACCAGATCTGGAACCGCCTGGAGGAACTGCGCGCGGGGGGACTGACGATTTTGCTCACGACCCACTACATGGAAGAGGCTTCCCGGCTCTGCGATCGTCTCATCATCATGGATCACGGCCGCATCCTCGTCGAAGGGAAACCGGCCGACCTGATCCGTCGGCATGCCGGCCGTGACGTGATCGAGGTTTCCGAACCCACGGACCAGCTGAGAGCCTTCATCGCCTCGAAGGGGCTGGCCCACGACGACCTGGGCCACCGCCTGATCATCTATTGCGATGACCGGGACCGACTCTACGCGGACGTCAGCAGCCGGTTCTGCCGGCAGGGTTGCATCATGCGCATGGCCACGCTGGAGGATGTCTTTCTGAAGCTCACCGGGAGGGAACTGCGGGAATGAGCCCGTCAGGGGACTTCCACATCTCGAGGCGGTTTCTCCGTGTCTGGAAGAGAAACCTCACGGTCTACAGGAAAAACTGGAAGATCAGCTTTCTCCCGCCGCTCCTGGAGCCCCTCTTCTACCTGATGGCTTTCGGGGTGGGCTTGAGCGCCCTCGTCGGGAACCTTCCATACCGGGGAAGCGAGATATCCTACATCGCCTTTATCGCCCCGGCGCTCATCTCCATCAACATGATGTACAACGCCTTCTTCGAGACGACCTACTCGTCTTTCGTCCGCATGTACTACCAGAAAACCTTCGATGCCATGATGGCGACCCCTCTTTTCCTGGACGAGGTCATCATCGGCGAGATCGTCTGGGGCGCGACGAAGTCCGTCATGGCCACGGCGATCATGCAGGGCGTCCTCAGTCTCTTCGGGCTCATCGCCTATCCCGAGGGTCTCCTCATCCTCCCCTTGAGCTTCCTCGGCGGAATGGCCTTCGGGGCCATCGGCATGTACTTCACGGCCATCGTGTCCCATATCGATATCTTCAACCTGCCCGTCTTTCTCTTCATCACCCCGATGTTCCTCTTCAGCGGGACCTTCTTCCCCCTGGAGACGCTTCCCCTGTGGGCACAGCGTCTCTCCTACCTTTTCCCGCTGACTCACCTCGTCGAAACGGTCCGGACCCTGTCCTTCGGCCGGATCGAACCGTCCCTCGCCCTGAATGTCCTCTACCTGACCGTCTTTACCGTTGTTTTTTCCCCCTGGAGTATCATCAAGATGCGAAGGCGCCTCATCAAGTGACCCCGGCTGCGGATTCGCGCCTTTCCCTTTCATCCTTGAGAGGTCCCCCGGATCGCCCTGGCATGAAAATTGTTTAAATCCAACGAGGGAAAATGTGTCGAAAAGCCGGAGACGGTGCCCATTCGCATCATGAGCAACGAAGACAGTCATATCAATAACATATGGCCCATCGGAGGCGGCAAGGGCGGTTCGGGGAAGACTTTCCTGACGGGAAGCCTGGGCCTGCTCCTGGCCCGGCAGGGTCTCAATACCCTTTTGATCGACGCCGACCTCGGCTCCGCCAACCTTCATACCATCATCGGTGTCGACCACCCGGGCCGGACGCTCTCCGACTTCGTCCACAGGAGGGTGGATCGCCTCGAGGACGTGGTGACGAAAACACCCGTTCCCGGCCTGTCCTTCATCAGCGGCGCCGGGGACAACCTCGACATGGCCAACCTGATCCACAGCCAGAAGATGCGGCTCCTGCGGGCCATCTCAAGGCTCCCCTATGAACATGTCCTCCTGGACCTCGGGGCCGGCACGTCTTTCAACACCATCGACTTTTTCCTGATCGCCGGCACGGGCATTTTCGTCACGACACCCGAACCGACGTCCATTGAAAATGTCTACCGCCTCATCCGTTCCGTCTATTTCCGAAAGATCCGGCAGGTGCTCCGGGACGCCTCTTTTCGGGAACTCCTCCAGGAGGCCGCCCTGCGATCCAACGGGTCAACGGCCAAAAACCCCGAGGACCTGTTTCGCATCCTCAAGGCCTGTGATCCCGTCCAGGGGGGGCGCGTCGAAGAGTCGCTGCGCGCCTTTCGGTTCAAGCTCGTTCTCAACCAGCTGCGCAAGCAGGACAACCCGCAGATCGGGAATCTCATCTGCAGGATCTGTGAGAAGCATCTCGGGATCCGGGTCTGCTTCCTGGGCAACATCCTCCATGACGACCGCGTCCACGACTCCGTGTGCCGGAGGGTCAACTTCCTCGACAAGTACCCCTACACCCAGACGGCAACGGATCTCCGGGAATTCTGCAATCGTTTTCTGGCCCATCGGCAGGAACCTCTCCCTCTGGAAACGTCTCTCGGGAAAAGGGAGGACACGACCCGGATGCCGGCACACTTCTGAGCGATGAAATACTTCGAAGAACAGAACTATTACGAAATGCTGGACCTGGCCCCCTCGGCCTCCTCCTTCGACATCCGACACGCCTACAGGACGGCTCTCCAGATCTACGGCGACGATTCACCCGCCAGCTATTCGTTCTTCTCCGCAGACGAACGAGCCGGGATCCTCGCCGGCCTGGAAAAGGCCTTCCTCACCCTCATCAACGACGAGAGCCGGACGGAATACGACCGGTCGCTGATCGCCGCGGGCTTGATGCAGGGAAGCGAGCAGCACCGGAGCAGGCCGAAAAAGCCGATCCCTCTCTTCGATCTCGAAGAGAACGGAAACGCTCCCGCCATCCTCTTTCCCCACACGGAAAAGACGATCCGCCTCACGGACGAACATCACGCAGTCCGAGACATCATGTCGAAAGAGACCCTCACAGGCCGGGACCTGAAGCGAATCCGGACGGAACTGGGCATCACCCTGGAGCAGATCGCCGAGATCGTCAAGGTCCGTCGGGGGCTGCTGGCCGCCATCGAGGAAGACCGGCACGAAGAACTGCCCTCGGCACTCCATCTGAAGAGTTTCCTCAAGGCCTACGCGGAGTGCCTGCGGCTGGACGCCGGGGAGGTTGCCGCGCGATATCTGAAGGCGGCAACGGGGAGGACCCCGGACGGCACGAGGGCAGGGTCCGCAGACGACGGCATCACGGAAACGAAAAAATAACAATGAATTACAGCGACGATAAGCCTCCTTGCCCTGACGGCGGGAAGCTTATTTTTGTTTGACACCCCTCGACCTATTACCTATACTTCCACGATAAATTTCGCTTCGCGCCGGAGATCCCTTTGGATACCAACAAGGTCGCCATCATCGGCCCGGGAAGACTCGGGACGGCCCTCGCCTACATGCTGGGCAGGGACAACAAGAAGGTGACAATGTATTACCACGACGCCGAGCTCTGCCGCCGGATCAACGAGGAACACCTCAACCCGAAACACCTGACGCAGGACCTGGCAAAGCTCTGCGGGGGCATGGACAACGTCCCGCGACTGGCACCGGATGTGACGGCGACCAACGACCTCGAAAAGATCATCCTCGAACACGACTTCATCTTCCTCGCCGTCACGATGAACCGCCTGGCCGAGCTTCTCGACTACGTCCGGCCGCTCATCGGGAGAAAGCGGGGGAAGACCTACCTCCTCTCCCCCATCAAGGGTCTCGTCTCGGACGAAAAAACGAAAGAGCTCATCACCCCCTCCCAGATGATCAAGGGGGACCTCTTTCACCTCATGCACAAATTCAAGGTCGTTGTCATCGGGGGGCCCTTTTTTGACGTGGATCTCGCTCTCGGAAAACCGGTGTGCCTGACGGTGGCGGGGCCCCGGATGTTGAGCAAGGTCGTCCGGAAGGAAATCCTGAGGATGCACCGCCGGTCGCTGACCTCCTACTACAACTTCGACGTCGTCGGCATCGAGGCCTGCGGGGCCCTCAAGAACATCGTGGCGAACATCAAGGGGGTGACGGACTCCCTCAACCTCGGCAGCTCCATGCCGGGGACGATCTTCGCCCGTTCGGGCGTGGAGATCCGGGCGTTGTGCTCGATCCTCGGGGGGAGTTTCCAGGCCTTCTACAGTCAGGCCGGCGTGGGGGACCTCTACGTTACGATCTCGTCCATCGCGAGCAAGAATTACCGTTACGGCAAGTACTACTACGAATTCTTCGACGGGAACCCCATCCAGACGAACCTGCGTGTTCTCCAGAAAATCGACGGCACGCCCGAGGGACCCAACACCATCCGCAACGTGTACAAATACCTCGACAAGAAGAACATGTACAGCCCGCTCTTCTCCTGCGCTTACCACATTTTCAACGAGAGGATCACGAAGGAAGAATTCCAGGAAAAGATCATCGAGTCGATCCAGTTCGACCGCAGGAACAAGGAATACATCGGGCCCGCCTCGAGACTCCTCTACCGCATATTCCCGAACTGGTGGTACCGCAGGGACCGGGGTATCACGTCTTACTTCGGGACCTGACGATTGTCGACTTCCCTCCCCCGCCCGTTCTCAGCGGTGTATTCCTCCTCGAGGGCCTTCAAACGGTCGATGTATTCGTTCCGGCGGTTCAGCCCCCTGTAGTTGAGCAGATCCTCCTTCAGCAGGCTGATGGAGGGGAGAATGTCCACGTTGTGCCGGTTGATGTTTTCCCGGTTGGCCCGGTCGATGGTGAGGATGGCGTAATAGGTGACGATGATCCTTGTCTTGGCATCCCGCTGCCAGAGATAGGACTTCCCCGAGAGGGTGGTCAGGAAGAAGGCGGCGTAATCGTACAGGACCTTGTCGGAGGTCTTGATCTCGGTGTTCTTGTACTCGATCCCCTTGCTGATCCATTCATAAAGGAGCTCCGCCGACGGCTCGAGGATCTCCTTTTCGTTGGCCAGAATTTCCTTGATGAGACCGATGTTCGCGTTGCCGATGGCCCTCTCGAAATGCGTCAGATTGAGGCGCAGCCTGGCAACGTCCTTCGTCTCGCCGGACACGAGCGGGGGGTTCGCCGAGAGGGTGGTCAGCATCTTCAGGAAAAACTTGTATGTCCCTTCGGGGAGGCCGTGGGCCTTGATGTACTGGCGCTCATCGAAACTGTGAAAAAAACGGACCACGTCCTGCTGGACCGCCTCGAAGCTCCGGTCTCCGTTTTCAGGGCGGTAGGACCGCATCTTCTTGCGGTAGACGCCCGCCCGGATCGACGGCACGGTCACGTCCCGGTTCTCGTTCGGCCCGGCCGCGGCGACGGCATCCCCGACGGCGAACGTCTCCGCCACCTCCGCTTTCTCCCAGAGGACGATGAAAGCGAGACCGGCGACCAGCATGAAAACCGTGCCGACGCTCAGAAAAAATTCTTTTATTTTCAAGTCGATCTCCCTGCAATGAAGAGCCTTCAGAGACGGCCCTCGACGACGGGTCAGCCCTTCTTCCTCTCATGAAGAGCAGCAATTTCTGTGCCCGCGGGTCTACCCCTTCGACCGTCCCGACGACTCGATCAGCGGCACGATCGAAAGCCCCGGTCGCAGAACCTCGTTGGCTTTCCTCAACCGGTCATCGGAGGCATAGGCGGCCACCGACGCAGCCCCGAGGGCGGGGACAAGACAGCGTTGCACGGCCTCGAGAATGGATTCGGCCGTGACGGCCATAACGCCCTCCCGGAATTTGAGGCGGTCCTCGTCGGTGATCCCCGCGAAGTCTCGGACCATGGAAACAAAACCCTTGCCGGCCGGGTCCATCGGCCGGTCCAGGGCGCCGACGGAACCGATGATCGCCCTTTCGAGTTCCTCCTCGTCGACCCGCTGCCGCGAACGGCTGGCGACGGCCTCGTCGTAGACCCTGAGCGTTTCCACGAGATGGGGGTCCCGGTAAGAAAGGAAGGAGAAAAACCCGTTCATGGGGTCGTACTGCGACATGCCCCCGTAGGCGCCCCCCTGGACCCTGATCCGTTTGTAGAGGTACCCCTTGGAGAGTTCGCGTGAAAGGACGTACAGGGCCGGCGCCAGGGGATCGGAATAGGCGGGGGCCCTGAGGGCCTTGGCCACGTAGCAGACCTGGGCCGGGATGGCGACGCCCGCCGAGACCGGCGGGAGGATGTCGGGTGCATCGGCCCTGTGCGGGCCTTCTCTCTTCAGCTGTTGAAGCCATCCGGCGAGCCTCTCCTCGAGAATCCGGAGCCCCTCGGCGTCAGCGGTCAGATTCACCGTGACCCTGCCCTGCGTGAAGAGGTTTCCCCGCAGGGCCTCGATTCTCTCCACCAGAGACCTCCTGCCCTCGTCAAAAGCATCCGCGGCCGCCGCGAGCACCCGGAGCTGCGATCTCCCGTGCCATTGTTCGTCGAGGTAGGCAGGAAGTGTCTGCGCGGCCGCTGCGGTTCTCTGCGCAAAGATGTGCCCGGAGGGGATGACGGCGGCCTGCAGGTCGTTTCTCATTTCGAAGAGAAGATCCCGCATCCGGCTCTCGTCTGAAAGATCCCCCCGCAGCAGGAGATCAAAGAGGATCTCCAGGGCTTCGGGGACATTGCGGTGGAGGGCCCGCACCCGGAAAACCATTTTCTGCCAGGTATTTTCGCCGTTCTTTGTCAGCCCCGCCACAAGAGAGCAGGAGAGGCCGCCTGCCTTGAGGGCAATCCGCTTCGCCGTCTCCTCGTACCTGAGACCGGCCGCTCCCATGCCCGTCGTCAGTCTGCCGCTCAGCGGAAGATAGGGCACCCAATCGGCGGGAATGCCCGCAAGATCGAAGGCGAGATCGAGGTAGGCGATCCCGTTGGTAAAAATCTCGTGGCGCAGAAGCGGCAGACCCGAAAGGGTGGTTCTCTCGGCGGGGATCCGGTCAATCTCTCGAGGGATGTCCGACAGCATCAGCCGCGGAATCGTCGCCAGGGCCTCGGGGCTGTCGGGCTCCATCTGAAGCCTGCGCAGGTTTTGTGCCTCTCCGCGAATCCGCTCCAGGGCCGTCTTCGACAGTTCCGCCTTTTGCGCGGCCATCCTCCTGCGGAAGGCCTCCTCCTGCTCCTCCAGAAAGGCGGGATTCGGTTCCATGATGGAGAGAAGCCTGTGAGGGTTCTCGAGGAACCATCTCCGTAAAACCCGCTGGAAGAGATCGGGCTCGAGCTCCCATCGCCGGCGTATGCCGTCGATGATCCGGTTGAATCGAAGCCCCGCGAGGGGATCCCCTTCGTAGAGCCAGGTGTGATAGACCCTCGACATGAGGGCAATCGAGTACGGCAGACCCCGCCGGACGATTTCCTTTCCGTGGAATTCCACCTGGTGAAGGGCCGCCTCGATGAGATCCCGGTCGAATCCCCCTTCGGCGATCTCCCGGAGCGTCTCCATGACCAGGGTCTCCAGGCGGTCGGCCCTGTCGGGGTCCGTCCCCCGGAGACCCACGGCGAAGGCGATCTGCCGCAGGTTGTGTTCGAGGCCGCTGACCGGCGAGAGATCCTCGCCGAGTCCCGAATCGATGAGGGCCTTCCGCAGGGGGCCTGCCGCCGTCCCGATGAGGGCGTAGGCCGCGACCTCAAGAAGGACCGCCTCTTCCTCGTCCGTGTTTTCCATCATGAGCCACCCCACGTTCAGGGCCGCCTTTCTTTCCGGCTTTTCATCCCTGCCGATGGGAATGAAATGCCGGGATCTCCGAGGGGCCGACCACCGCCTCTGAACTCCGACGGCGGATTCGACGTCCACGCGTCTGAACCCGGCCAGCATTCCCTCGAGAAACAGGAGGTGGTCCTCCGTGGGGATATCGCCGTAGAGAAAAAACCGCGCATTCGAGGGGGAATAATAGAGACGGTGGAACTCCCGGAGCCCCTCATGGGTGAGCAGGGGGATCACATCGGGATTCCCGCCCGAATCGAAGGCATAGGGGGTATCGGGATAGAGCCCCTCCTGGAGAGCCTTGAACATCAGGGAGTCGGCGGAGGAGTAGGCTCCTTTCATCTCATTGAAGACGATTCCCGACACGGTGAGGGGACTCCCGGTGTCATCGGGGTCCTCGAAAGTCAGGTGATGGCCTTCCTGCAGGAAGGTCTCCTTCAGGATCCGGGGCCTCAAAACCAGATCCGTATAGACCCGGGCCAGGTTGAAGAAATCGACCCGCACCTGGCTTGCCACGGGGTAGAGCGTCTTGTCCGGATAGGTGAAGGCGTTGATGAAGGTCTGGAGCGTTCCCCGGGACAGTTCGTTGAAAGCGTCCTTCACGGGGTATCTTTCGGAGCCCGCAAGCACGGTGTGCTCCAGGATGTGGGCGACCCCGGTGGAGTCGCGCGAAGGTGTCCGGAAACCGATGGAAAAGAGGTTTTCCCGATCGTCGCAGAGAAGATGGAGGACTTTCGCCCCGGTTTCTATATGCTCCGCTTCGCAGGCCGTAACGCGGATCTCGGTGATTTCCTCGACCCGAATGACCCTGAAGCCATGGAAGATCTCACCACCCCTGAACGGAGACACCGGGCAACCGCTTGATTTTTCCATAAAAACCCTTTCGTGAAGACGTTGTCGACAGGACGGGTTTCGACCGCGGTACCCGCTGTCATGTCATTTAGAAAAACTAACGGAAAAACCCCGGGGAGTCAAGGAAAGGCGCGTTTACCGGGCGGAATCCCGCGGCCCTCTCTCGCCGGCAGGACATTCCCCGGCGGGACTCCGAAAAAAATTGCGAAAATGGGGTTGACACCCGACCTCTTTGGTGATAGGTACCATCGGCAAACAATTGCCGTTTGCCTTATGAGACTTTCCACACCCGACGAGATCGAGAAAAAAACGCTCCTGATTCTCCGCGTTCTCAGGGATGCCAACCAGCCCATGGGGGCCCGTTTGATCGCCCGGCGGATGGCCGATCACGGCGTTTCAATGAGCGAGCGGACGATCCGTTATCACCTGCGGCTGATGGACGAGCGGGGGCTGACGAAGCTGGCAGGCAGACGCGACGGGAGGTTGGTCACAAAAATGGGACTGGATGAACTGGGCAGCGCCCGTGTGCGGGACAAACTGGGGCTGGCCATATCGAGAATCGAGATCCTCGCCTTCAAGACCACCTTCGACCCGAAGGGGAAGCGGGGGCTTCTCCCGGTGAACCTCTCTTTCTTTCACCGGAAAGTCTTTCGGGACGCTCTGGAGGCCATGAAACCGGCTTTCCGCGAGGGGCTCTGCGTCAGCGAACTCGTGTCCGTTGCCGGCGCGGGGGAAAAACTCGGGGACGTCGTCGTCCCGGAAGGCACCATCGGCCTTGCCACCGTCTGCAGCATCGTGGTCAACGGCGTGCTGCTGAAAAACGGAATCCCCATGGACTCGAAATTCGGGGGCATCCTTCAGATATCGAAGGGCAGGCCGCTCCGTTTCGTCGAGCTCATTTACTACTCGGGCTCCTCCCTCGACCCCTCGGAGGCTTTCATCCAGGCCCGGATGACGTCCGTGAGGGAGGTGGCGCAGCGGGGCGAAGGGAGGATCCTGGCGAACTTTCGGGAAATCCCCGCACCGAGCCGAAGTCTCGTGGAGAGCATCATTTCGGATTTCCGCAAGGCGGGCATCAACGGTGTCCTTTCTATGGGAGAGGTCAGCGAACCGATCTGCGAGGTTCCCGTAGACCTGAACAAAATCGGCCTCGTTCTCATCGGCGGTCTCAACCCGGTAAGCTGCGCCCGTGAAGCCGGCATCGAGTCGGAGAACAAGGCCATGTCCACCGTCATGAATTTCGATGATCTGACCCCTTTCAAGTCCGTCTTCGCCGGCATCCGGGGGCGATGACGTCAAGACATGCGAGGGGGCCCGCGCAGATTGTATTCCCCATGAGAAAACCTGCAGGAAGGATAAGATATAAAGCCCAGGAGGCGCTGCCATGTCCGTTATCAAGGATGTCATTGACAAAGTAAAAAGAATGGACCCCGACCAGCCGGAGTTCCACCAGGCGGTCGAGGAGGTCCTGGAAACACTGGAACCCACGGTCAAACGCCACCCGGAATTCGTCAAGGCCAACATTTACGAACGCATTGTGGAGCCGGAACGGATGATCATCTTCCGGGTGCCCTGGGAAGACGACAGGGGGAACGTCCGGGTCAACCGCGGATACCGCGTACAGTTCAACAATGCCATCGGGCCCTTCAAGGGAGGCCTGCGGTTCCACCCCTCGGTCAACCTCGGGATCATCAAATTTCTCGGATTCGAGCAGATCTTCAAGAACGCCCTGACGACTCTCCCCATGGGCGGCGGCAAGGGCGGTTCGGATTTCGACCCCAAGGGGAAATCGGACCGGGAGGTTATGAGATTCTGCCAGTCCTTCATGCGTGAGCTCTTTCGGTATGTGGGAGCCGAGGTCGACGTTCCGGCGGGTGACATCGGCGTGGGCGCCCGGGAAATCGGCTACCTCTTCGGATATTACAAGAAGATCCGGAACGAACACACCGGCGTTCTGACCGGCAAGGCGCTGGAGTACGGCGGGAGCCTGATCCGCCCGGAGGCGACGGGCTACGGCTGCGTATACTTCGCAGCCGAGATGCTGGCCACGCGGGGTCTCGATTTCAAAAACAAGATCGTGGCCGTCAGCGGTTCCGGAAACGTCGCCCAGTACATCGTGGAAAAGGTCAACCAGCTGGGCGGGAAGGTGATCTCGCTCGGCGACTCTTCCGCAACCGTGATCGACGAGAAGGGAATCGATGCCGGGAAACTGGACTTCGTCCTCGAGCTGAAGAACATCCGGCGCGGCCGGGTCAAGGAGTACGCCGACAAGTACAAGACGCTCTACGTGGAAGGAAAGAACATCTGGGAAGTCATCAGGGACCAGGGTATCCGGGTGGACATCGCCCTGCCCAGCGCCACGGAAAACGAGATTGACGGCGACTGCGCCAGAGCGCTCGTCAGGAACGGGTGTATCTGTGTCGCCGAGGGCGCCAACATGCCCTCCACGCCCGATGCGGTCAAGGTCTTCCAGGACGAAAAGATCCTTTACGGTCCCGGCAAGGCGGCCAACGCGGGCGGAGTGGCCACATCGGGTCTTGAGATGAGCCAGAACAGCCTGAAGCTCTACTGGACGAGGGAAGAGGTGGACGACCGCCTCCTCATCATCATGAAGAACATTCACAGGGCCTGCGTCGAAACCGCCGCGGAGTACGGAAAGAAGGGCGACTATGCGGTCGGGGCCAACATCGCCGGTTTCACCAGGGTCGCCCGTGCCATGCTGGCCTACGGTGTCGTCTGAGGGCATGTCCCGCCCGCGGGGATGCACCCCCGGAGAAGACACGTGTCAGGGGAAGCCGGAGCAAGAAAAAGCCCGTGCCGTCCGGCCAGGCTCTTTCGTCTCACGTTCGGGGCACCTTTGTTCGAAGATCACCGGGGCGGTGTCCGAACCGGTTTTCCGGGGCGTGACCTCGAGGGGTCGATGCCGAGTTTTTGAATCCTGTACCGCATAACCCCTTTTGTCGGTCCGAGCGGCCCGGCCGCCCGGCTCTCCCCTGTCTGCATCAGCGCATCGATGATCATCGTCCGCTCATTCCTCCGGAGTCTTGCTTCCCTTTTTTTTCGGGGAATACAGACGGCAGGCCGCGCCGGAGTCCCGGTAGACCACCAGAGCGGGGATGTCCCGGGACTTGAAGCCGATCACGCGGCAGCCGTAGGGGAAGCGGAGGTCGTAGGTGATGAAATAGTGACGGCACCTGCGGCAGTTGACGTCTTTATGATCGTACGTTGATTTCTTCCTCATGATCTCCGGCCCGGAGTCCCCCGTCGGCGGGACCGGTTTTTGCAGTGTGAATTTCGGCCTTTTCGTGGTAGTGGCAACCTGTTCTTACCACAGTTCATTCATCGATGAAAGGACGCGGAACGTGGCAGGCAAAAAGAGAAGAGAGATCAAAAACTTGATGGTCACCGGCGGCTGCGGGTTCATCGGCAGCAATTTCATCCGCCATATCCTGGACCAACGGGATTTTCACGGGAAAATCGTCAACGTCGACAAGCTCACCTACGCGGGGAACCCCGAGAATCTCGGCGACATCGGAAGGCGGTTCGGCGGCCGGTATGCCTTTGAAAGGGCCGACATCTGCGATCAGGAGAGGATGCTGGATCTCTTCACCCGTCACGACGTCGACACGGTCTGTCATTTCGCCGCGGAGTCCCACGTGGACCGCTCCATCCGGCGTCCCGGCCATTTCATATCGACGAACATCGTGGGCACCTTCAATCTCCTGGAGGCGGCGCGGAGCCGGGGCAGGGACTTCAACCTGTTCCACCACGTGAGCACCGATGAGGTCTACGGGAGCCTCGGAAAAAGAGGCGTCTTCCGGGAAAAGACGCCCTACCGCCCCAACAGCCCCTATTCCGCCTCCAAGGCGGCCTCTGACCATCTGGTGCGGGCCTACGGTCACACCTACGGCCTCCCCGTCACGATCTCGAATTGCTCCAACAACTACGGTCCTTACCAGTTTCCCGAGAAGCTCATTCCTCTCATCATCCTGAACGCCTTCGAGAGGAAGCCCCTTCCCGTCTACGGCGACGGCCGCAACGTCCGGGACTGGCTCTACGTCGACGACCACTGCGAGGCCATCTGGACAATCATGAAATCCGGGCGCACCGGGCAGACCTACAACATCGGCGGTGACTCCGAGATGGAAAACATCCGCGTCGTGGAGATGATCTGCGACATCCTCGACGGGATGACGCCCGTCGCCGGCGGCAGCTCACGCCGGGAACTGATCACTTTCGTCAAGGACAGGCCGGGCCATGACCGGCGTTACGCCATCGACTTCGCCAAGCTCAACCGGGAACTGAAGTGGTCCCCCCGCGAGTCCTTCGCGTCGGGCCTGCGAAAGACCGTCATCTGGTATCTGGAGAACAGGGGCTGGGTGGAGCGGGTGAAAAGCGGCGACTATCTCAAGTGGATCGAGGAGCACTACCGGTAAGACATTTATGCCCGGCAAAGAGGACATGCTGCTTTCCCTGCTGATTTTCATCGACGTGAACCCGGTTGTTTCCGGCAGGTCGGAAAAGGCGGCCTTTCTTTTTTGTCTCTATTTGCCATCCCGTCCGACACGGCTTGACGAGCCCCGAGGATCGTCAGGGCAAAACATCAACAATCCATTTGAAAATGGCCTGATGGACTGAAGGTGTGCCGGGACTCGACCGGTCTTGACGGGACACACATCGCTTTGTCGGAAGATCTGCAGCTTCATGGGTATTGCCGGAGACATCGTCATTATCGTCGTTGCCGCCCTGTTGGGAGGCTTGCTTGCCCGGGCGCTCAAGCAGCCTCTCATCGTCGGGTACATTCTGGCCGGTGTGGTTGTGGGGCCTCACACCGGCGGTGTCACGGTTTCCGATGTCCTCAATATCGAGAAGATGGCGGAAATCGGGGTTGCCCTGCTGCTGTTTGCAATCGGACTGGAATTTTCTTTTCGGGAATTGAAGCCCGTCCGCCACATCGCCGTCATCGGCACCCCCATCCAGATCGTTTTGACGACGGCATTCGGGTTCGCCATCGGGCGAATGCTCGGCTGGGAATGGATCCCCTCGCTGTGGTTCGGGGCCCTGATCTCGCTTTCCAGCACGATGGTGATCCTGAAGACTCTGGAAAACCTGGGCATGCTCGGCACCTTGTCCAGCCGGGTCATGATCGGCATGCTCATTATACAGGACCTGGCCGTCGTTCCGATGCTCGTCATCCTGCCCCAGCTGAGCGCGCCCGGCGCCGGCTTGCCGGCCCTGGCCGTATCCGCCCTGAAGGCCGCCATCTTCCTCGCGGTCGTCATCGTCCTGGGCACGCGGATCATGCCCCGCATCATGAAGACCATCGCCGACTGGAATTCCCGGGAGCTCTTTCTCGTCGCCACCACGGCCATCGGGCTGGGGATCAGCTACGGCACCTATCTGTTCGGTCTCTCCTTCGCTTTTGGCGCCTATGCGGCGGGCATGCTGCTCAGTGAATCGGAATACGGGTATCAGGCCCTGAGCGACATCATACCCCTGCGGGATGTCTTCAGCCTCATTTTCTTCACCTCCATCGGTATGCTGCTGGATCCTCAATGCCTGTGGCAGAACATCGGCATGTGCCTGTTGCTGGTTGTCGTCGTCATGCTGGGGAAAGGTATCATCTTCGCTTTTCTGAGCCGGGCCTTCCGCTATCGGAACATCATCCCCCTGGCGATGGGACTGGGACTCTCCCAGGTCGGGGAATTTTCCTTCGTCCTAGGCCGGGTCGGCGTCGGCACGCACTCCATCTCCTCCGACTTCTACGCCCTGATACTGAACACAACCATCGTGACCATGGTGCTGACACCCATGCTCGCCGCCTTGACCGCGCCGATCTATTCCTTTTTCGGTCGTTGGTTCAGGCCGATCCCCTTGCAACCTCTCCACTTCCCGAAGAGAGATTTGAAAGATCACCTGGTGATTGCGGGCGGGGGGAGGGTCGGCAGGTATGTCGCCGGCATACTGCAGCGTCTTGGAACCGCCTTTCTCATCATCGAGTGGAATTCCAGGCGGGTGGACGAGTTGAAGGCGCTGGGCTTTCCCGTCCTCTATGGAGATGCGGGAAAGGAGATCATCCTGGAGGCGGCCGAGATGGGAAAGGCCCGGTTGCTTCTTATCACGACCCCGGTGACCCTGATTTCCCAGGTCGTCGTGGCGCAGGCGAAAAAGCTCAATCCCGCCATCGAGATCATCGCCCGGGCGGAGGGCATAGAAGAGATGAAGGGTTTGCGCGATCAGGGCGTCGCCCTCGTCGTACAGCCGGAATTCGAGGCGAGTCTGGAATTTGCACGCCAGGCGCTTCTCAATCTCCATATCCCCGTCGAAGAGATCGACAGGTACACCGACGAGGTTCGCAATGAACTGTACCAGCCCCTTTACCCTCCGTCGAAGGAATAAAGAAACCGGGATGCAACGTCTCGGGATGTCCGGACTATTCTGAAGCGAAGCGCACCCGACATGCAGCCGGGTCCCATGACGGCGAAAGCCGGCCCCCATTCAGCCTGAAAGGACGGAAGCCGTGCGGGGGAATATCGCCGATGAGGCCGGTCAGAGGGACCGGCCTGTCCGGAAGAATGAAACCAAACATTACAGCGAATGCAGAAAGGACTCTGCATTCGCATCATCGCAAAGTCATTCCGGCTGCCGGCTCAGGCGATGGCGCGGTTACGTCATCGGACAAGATCAATATCGACTCGGGGTCTCCGAAATCCCGAGCATTTGCCTCGCCTTTTTCGGCGTCGCCACCGCGCGCCCAAGCTCTTCGGCCAGCCGGACAACTTTTGCCACGGCCTGAGCATTGCTCTTGAGCAATTCGCCTCTCTTGTAAAAAAGGTTGTCTTCCATGCCGACACGGACATGACCGCCTGTCAGTATCGAAAATGTCATCATCGGAACCTGATTCAGTCCGACCCCGATGGTCTGAAACATGGAATCGGCCGGCAGATTGTCGAGCATATTCACGTAGTTCTTGATGTTCCCGGGCACCGCAAGGCCGCCAAGATAGGTTGAAAATATAACGGAATACCAGTAGGGTTTCTTTACCAGGTTTTGCCTGATCAAATTGTGCACAACGTTCAGCTGCTGGGGGTTATAGATCTCCAGCTCGGGCTTGATGTTTCTTTCCATCATCGCCTTCGCAAACAACTCCGTCTCTCCAACGGTTATGTCAATGATCTTGTCGTCCAGGGGGATCGCCGCATCCCGGCCGGACAGCGGCGGTTTTCTTGCCGGAAGAGTGGCCTTTAATATAATGGGACCGCAATTCAACGAGCACAACTCGGGCTTCGCCCCGAGGGAGGCCATTCGCTCTTCCCTCGTCATGTCAAACCCGCCGCCGGTTGTATTGTTGATGATAATATCCGGGCAGCGTTCCCTGATCATCTTGTTGACTTTGAAAAAATGTTCCGTCTTGGATGAGGTGACAGCGTATCCCTGTTGTGGATCCCTGGCATGAATATGAACGGCTGACGCCCCGGCCCTGTAAGCGGCATAGGCTTCATCCGCCTGCTCCTCCGGTGTTTCGGGCAGATTCGGGTTGGCTTCCTTGCCGATGACACCCCCGGTGATGGCCACAGAGATCATCAACGGGGGCATCGTCCCATTCTTTACCCTCTCCTCGTACTCGACAGTGTTTTTGTAATCCCACACGTAGTCGCTGTATCGCATCGTGCATCTCGTCCCATTTTTTAGAAACCTGTTTTCTATGACCCCGGAACGGATTAAAAGTTGACTTTGCCCATACCTTTCAAACCCAGGATCTTTCGTGCCTCGTCGGGGGTGGCGGGCTCGATGCCGAGCTCCCTGGCGATCCGCACCATCTTCGTCACCTGATCGGCATTGCTCGCGGCCATCTTCCCCTTCTCCAGGTAGAGGTTGTCCTCCAGCCCCACCCGGCAGTTGCCCCCGATAAGAAGCGACTGCGTGCAGATGGGAAACTGCGCCCGGCCCGCAACACAGACCGAAAACTCAAAATTCCCCGCCCCGATGAGCCGATTCGTGTAGTCCACCAGAAACATCAGGTTCTCCGGGCTCGGCGTGATCCCCCCGAGAACCCCCATGACGTACTGGATGTAGACGGGTGGCTTCACCTGACCCCGATCAATCATGAAGGCGACGTTGTTCACCATGCCGGAGTCGTAAACCTCAAACTCGGGCTTCGTGCCGTGCTCCTTGAAAATAACCGCAAATTCCCGCATGGACTTGAAGGTGTTGGGAAAAATGAAATCCTCCGTCATGGCCAGATACTGCTTCTCCCAGTCGAACTTGAACTCCTTGTAACGCTCCAGGGCGTGAAAAAGAGCAAAATTGATCGAACCGGCGTTGAAGGAAGCCAGCTCCGGCTTGAAGGTCGACACGGGCACGAGCCGCTGCTCTGCCGTCATCCCCAACCCCCCGCCGGTGGTGATGCACACCACCATGTTGCAGCGACTCTTGATCGAGGTGATGATCTCACGAATGAGGTCGGTGTCCGGCGTGGGGCGACCCGTCTCGGGGTCCCGGGCGTGAATGTGACAGACCGCCGCTCCCGCCTCGTAGGCCCGAACCGCATCATCGGCGATCTGCTTCGGCGTGATCGGCAGGTAGGGCGACATGCTCGTCGTGTGGATGCTCCCCGTAATGGCCGCCGTGATAATGGCTTTGTCTTTCATGGCGTACACTCCCTTTCGAATCGTTTGGACTGTTTTTTACTTCTTTGAACGTCTTTCATCACTCCATGCCGCTTTTTCTGTTTCCCGCCTTCCAGGCGCGTGTGAGAGGGGCTTTCCCCCCTCACACGCGCAGGCTTCATTACCTCAATGCATAAACATCAGATAGGTGATACTTGCAACCAGAATGGTCCACAAGCAGATGACGAAACCATAGGGCAGAATATCCCGGAACGTGATGCGGAAGGCACCCAGAACGGGCAGGGCCCAGAAAGGCTGCAGGAGATTGGTCGTCAGGTCCCCGGTGGTATAGGCATTGATCACGTAATTGACGTTGGCCCCGAGCTGCTGGGCCGCCGGTAGAATGTACGGTGCCTCAATCACGAACTTCGACCCGCCGGAAGGCACAAAGAAGTTCAGGAATCCCGAATACACAAAAACGACAAACGGAAATGTCTCCGGTGTGGAGATGGCCACAAACCAGTCGGCGAATATCTTGGCCAGACCGGAGTAACTGATCATCCCGAAGATCCCGGCGTAGAAAGGGAACTGGATGATGACGCCGAATACGGTCGTGGTGGCCCTCTTCACGGCCTCCATAAAGGCTGCAGGCGTTCCGTGCAAAAGAGCGCCGATGACCAGGAAAGTAAAGTTCAGGGTGTTGAGATCCAGGTTGGCAATGCCCTTGGTATAAAAAAACTTGCCTACCCAGAACAGTCCCGCCAGCCCTACGATCCACATGAATACGGGCGAGCGGTCCCAGCGCTGGGCCGGGGTCAATAGCGACTTTTCGACAGGGGGCTTTGCACTCTCGGTGAACTCCTGGATGATGCTTTCGTCTGCCTCGACCGCTTTTTTGGGCAGAAGCAGATAAAAGATAGTGGGGATCGAAATCAACAGGACCAGGTTCATGATGAGAAGGATGGGTTCGAAGGTTGTCTTGCTCAGGGGTATGACGCCGACCACTTTTTCAATAAAGTGACCGGGGGTGGCCACCAGGAGCTGGGCGGCCATGGATGGACCGTTGGCGATCACGATCCCTGCATAACAGGCCGCCGCCACGGCCACATAGTGAAGTTTCTTGCCCCTCTGGGCTACGACAAGTTCACGTCCCAGCATGATTCCCACCATGTATCCGACACCCCAGTGCACCCACCAGAGGAATCCATCGAAAAGGGCAAAGTAAAAAATGGCCTGCCCGGGTGTCTTGGGCATCAGAGCCAATTTTTTCAGCAAAGCCTTCACCTGCGGGGAGTCGGCCACCGCAAATCCCGTGATCATCAGGACGCACATCTGCATGGCAAAGGTCAGAAGCACCCAGAAACCTTTTACCCAGTGGTCCACGATTTCGATCGGTCCCGATTTGGTGAGGCCCAATGCCATGAAATAAACCACAACACTGAGAACGAGGACGAAGACCATGGAGTCCGGAATCCAGCGCAGACTCCACTCGGAAAAACGAGAGATGAAATCTTTCTTTTCCACACTTCCTGCTTGAGCACTCATGCCGCTATTTACCTCCTTTCCCATTCGTGTATGTTCCAAAGCATCCCCACCTCTGCGCCGGTTGAGCAAACCAAGCCGGGCTGGCGACACTTCCACCCAATCAATGAATGTGTTGAATTTTTCACTCCATGAGTCATTCTTCCGTCCATGGATTCAAATCGCATGAAATCATGAATCTCGGGTCCGTGCAGAACACATCATCACGAATCCATCAAATATCCACCGCAGACATTCCATACTTGACCGGTAATGAAACTGCTCTTCTCGCTGCCCAGGAAAACCGCCAAGTCGGCAACCTCTTCCGGCTTACCGAATCGTCCCAGCGGACATCGCGCGATATAACTCTTGATCCCGTACTCACCGGTCGCATGCCCCATGGGAGTGTCAATCAAACCGGGAGCAATGGCATTCGCTCGTACGCCATGTGGAGCGAGCTCCCGGGCTAAAGATTTCGTGAAAGCAATCCCCGCCCCTTTACTTGCCGCATAATGAGACGCCGTTCCGGAACCAATTTTGCCTGCTACAGACAGGACAGAGATGACATTGCCTTTTTGTCTTTGCACCATATGCGGCAAAACGGATTTCACACAATTGTAGAGCCCCATAAAATTGACATCCATCATACGATCCATTTCTTCGTCACTCATCTGCAGGATCGGGGTTCCTTCCCATATACCGGCAGCACAAACCAGGATATCGACCTTGCCAAAGGCATCCAAAATCTTTTCAAATACACTTTTCAGTTCACGACGTCGCGTGACATCCACCGCATAATACGCACAATCGGAAGTCAACCCATTCATCCTTTCCTTCACATTTCCGAGATGTTCCGAGTTGATATCCACGAGACACAATTTCGCACCCTCTTTTGCGTATGCAAAGGCAATGGCTTCCCCCATGCCGCCGGCGGCACCGGTTACGATTGCAACCTCCCCGCTCAATGATTTCATGGCTCCACCGATTTCTTTGTTTTCCTTTGAACGGACGACGGATATGTTCGGGGCCCTCAGATCAGATAGGATTAAGCCGTATCGCGAGCGGTATGCCCCTTTCGTTCATCCGCCCCCCGATCAAACAGGGCAACCGCAGCCTCATTGACTTGGATGACGAAACGTATTATGCTTCCGGCCGCGCTAAACATAATCTGATATCGTTGATTCTCCGTATTGTTACGGATTATTTCAATCCCCCGGATTTGGTGTTCCGAATCAGCAGATCAGGGGGTTTTCACATCCCCATTTATGGTGAGTGCCTTTATGAGCAGACGGGCTTTCAGGGACTTTATGAGAAGTCACGAAAAAGACATTGTTCGAGAATTATACGATCGGTTGGAAAAACGTCCGTATTCGAATTATCAGGATTTTTTTCTTCGGACCGAGGAAGGTCTTCGACGACTCGAAATATGGGTGAATCTGGTCATCAATGGGATCGGGCGCCGGGCGGAAACCCTGTTCCGTGACCAGGAGAAAGTAGCCTATACTCGCGCCGTCGAAGGATTTTCGTTCGAGGACATCTCTCATGTCTATCTCATCATGCACAGCATACTGAACGAAATGATCAGGAAAGCCGGCAAACTGCACCCTTTTCACCTCCATGACGTCTACAGTGAAATGCGGGAAAACATGTTCAGAGGCCATCACATATTGGCCACGATGTTTCTTAAAACGCGGGAGGAAGTCATCAGTGAAAAGATGTATCACCTGAAATCCCTGCACGATTTTACGAGAACCATGATCGAGAACCTCGAGGTGGATGAGATCGCCGGCATGATCATGGAAAAAAGCCGGTTGCTCCTCAAGATGGACAGGAGCTTCATGGTCTTGTTTCAGAACCATCGTGTCAAAGGGGTTTTCTCTCATCCCGCTGGAACCGTGGATGACGAGATCTTTTCCCTCATGGAAAGATCGTACAAAACAAAAAAAGCTCTGTTCATGGATGTAGAGGGCACCATCCACGAAAATATCCGTCTTTCAAGATCCATGCGGATTATGGCCGTTCCCGTTCAGGGGCACAATCGCTGCTATGGCATCCTCGCCCTCCTGACAAAAGACGGAGAGAAAGGCCTTTCCTTCAGCCAAATGGATTTGCTTCACCAGTTGCTGAACGTTACCGCCATAGCCATGGAAAACGCTTACATGTTCATTGAGCTGGAAGAACGGCAGAAGGAACTTCGGTTTCTCACGGAAAAATTGATTACCCTGCAGGAAGAGGAACGCCGGCAACTGGCTGCAGATATTCACGACAACCTCGCACAGGCCCTCACGGGCATGGGTTATAAAATCCAGGTATGCAGAGAGCTGATCAACAGAAATCCGAAATTGCTGGCGGAGCAGCTGGACAACCTGACCCGAATCGTTGACGACGCGACGAGACAATCTCGAGAGTTGATGTCCAGCCTGCGTCCCGATCTGCTGGACGACATCGGTCTCGTGGCCGCTCTCAGGAAATTCATGGAACACTTTTCGCGGGATACGAATATCAAGATCAGGACATATCTGCCCAGACATATCCAGCTGCCTCCGGAGATCAAAATATGCCTGTTCCGGGTTGTCCAGGAGGCGCTGTCGAATGTCTACAAACATGCCGATTCGAAGACGGCGGAGCTCAGGATCACGAAAACAAAAAATCTCGTTCGTTTAACCGTGTCAGACGAAGGCAAGGGCTTTCGGCATGTTTCACGTCCATCGGGGATGGCGGGCATGAACAAGATGGGCCTCCTCGCCATGCAGGAACGTGTCGAGGCTGTCGGCGGCAACCTGTCGATCGACTCGAGACCGGGATACGGATGCCGCCTGCGGGTAACGATCCCGATAAAGAACGGTGAGGGGGTCGAATGAAAAAAACAAGAGTTATGATCGTTGATGATCATGTGATCGTCCAGGAAGGTTTGAAGCAACTCCTGGAACTGGAGGAGGATATCGAGGTCGTTGAAATTGCCGGTAGCGGGTTTGAATGCATTCAATCCCTGGAAGAGAAAGCGAATCCCGACATCATCCTCATGGATATCAAGATGAAGGACATCAGCGGGATAGAGGCAACCAAGCTCATCTGCAAGAAATATCCCAATATCAAAGTGATTATGCTGACCATATACACAGACGGCCAATACGTCACGGACGCGATCAGCGCCGGCGCCAGGGGCTTCGTCACGAAGGATGTAAAGCGCGATGATTTGATCGAGATCATCCACCACGTGATGAAAGACGGATCTTTCCTGGATCCGAAAGTCACGGGATGCATCGTGGATCACGTCAAAAAAGGGACCAAAGCCGGCCAGGCCGTTAAGACATCTTACTTCACCTATCGGGAACTGGAGGTTGTCAAAGAGCTGGTGGCCGGTCATAAGGATGATGAGATAGCGGAACGACTGTACCTTTCGAAGCACACGATCAGATCCCACATAAAGAATATTTTCCGAAAATTAGGGGTCTCCTCGAGATCTCAGGCGATTGCCAAGGTCATCAATCTGAAAATCGTAAACCCGGAATGAGCGGGTATCATCGGGCAGGTCCTGAGGCAGGGGACAACCGCTGCGGACAGGCCCCCGATATCCGTCCATCAAGTGACAACCGTATCCCCGGGTTCCTTCTCCACCCTCGGCCCTCATTTCACGAGCCTTGCGTCCATGGGGTCCGTGCTCCGGAGGATGTCCGCCATCGTTTCGTGGATAAGGCCGTTGGTGGCCAGCACATGGGGTGATCGAATAGAAAATTCCCCGCCGAAGAGATCGGTCACGCACCCTCCGGCTTCCAGCACGAGGAGGCATCCCGCCGCCGTGTCCCAGGGGTGGAGATTCAGTTCCCAGAACCCGTCGAAGCGCCCCGCCGCCACGTAAGCGAGGTCAAGGGCCGCCGCTCCCGCCCGGCGGATGGCCTGGGCCCGGAGGGCCAGAACGTTGAAGTAGTTGATGTTGTTGTCGGGGTTTTCGCGGATGTCGTAGGGGAAGCCCGTGGCGAGCAGGCTCTTCGTGAGTTCCCGGTTCTTCGAGACCCTGATCTTCCGGCCGTTGAGAAAAGCCCCCTTCCCTTTTTCGGCCACGAACATTTCGTCCAGCATAGGGTTGTAGACGACGCCCAGGACGGTCTCCCCTTTTTTTTCAAAGCCGACGGACACGCAGAAGACCGGGTAGCCGTGGGAGTAGTTCGTCGTCCCGTCGAGGGGGTCGATGATCCAGCGGCAGGCGGAGCCCTGTCGGACGCCGGCGGACTCCTCGGTCAGGATGTCGTGATCGGGGAAGCGTGAACGAATCCTCGAGAGCAGCATCGCCTCGGACATGTGGTCCGCCTCGGTCACGATGTTGATTTCGCCCTTGTAATCGACGCGGACCTCTTCCCGGATTTTTCCTTTCAGAAAATCCCCGGCTTCCCTGGTGATGTTGACGGCAAAACCGCGGATGTGATCCATGGGGACATTCCCGTAAATTTGTTCAGGGCAATAAAACAGCACCTTCTCATCGCAGGAGAAGGTGCATTCAAAACGACGTTTTGTGCAAGCCCTCAGGAGTTCGGCCCCTGGCGGCTATGCCTCCATCCCCTCGAGTAAGGCCATGCAGTTGTGACCGAGGACTTTGTGGTTGTACCCGCCCTCCAGGATGGCGAAGTAGCCGCCGCCGCAGCTTCGGGCGGCTTCCTTCACCATTCGCCCGATGGTCCTGTAGTCTTCCCTCTTCAGGACCCCGCCCCAGTCTTCCCGGGCGTAATCGAAGCCCGCGGAGATGCCGATGATGTCCACGCCCTCCGTCGGGAGGGCCTTCTCCACCTGCTTGATGAAATCGACCGAGTTGGAGGAGGAAGGGTTGACAATGGTGACGTACTTTTTGTCGCCCAGCAGATTCACCGTGCCGTCGCCGAAGTGAAGATCGATATCGAGCACGAAGGCCTTCTTGATCTTTCCGTCGCGCTTGAGCTTGTCGATGGCGATGGCCATGTTGCTGAAGTAGCAGAACCCCCAGGCGTTGTTCGCCGAGGCGTGGTGTCCCGGCGGACGGATGAGCCCGAAACAGGGCTCTTTCAGCCCGATGGCGGCCGCCTGGATGGCCCCTCCCGCGGCCAGGGCGGCGATCCGGTAGATCCCGATGCGCTCCACGTGCTCGATGTGGCTCCGGGTGTGCAGGGCGGCGATATCCTCGCGGCTTGCCGGAACGGCTTCCACGAACTCCACCTTCTTTTCGATGACATCCAGGATGGCCTCGATGCGCCCCTCCGCCGCCGCGGGGTCAAAGGTGTAGGATTGCAGAAAATCCTTGTGATAGACGACTTTCATTGGATGCCTCCTTGCCGAGTTTTGAACGTCTTCTCATTCCTTTAAATGCTCCCGCTCCTCCCGTCAACCCGATATGTGAGACAGCAGGCCGGCGTTAGGGGCAGAACCGGATGACGCGCAGGAGCCGCATCGTGTTCGGCGACGCCGGGAGCGCTTCGAGCTCCTCGGGGGTGACCCACCTTGCATCCACGGCATCACTGCGGGCCCGGGGTTCGCCGCTCACATAAAAGGCAAAGACGTCCACCACAACGTAGTGGTAGCGGATGCGGCCTTCGTCGTCGCGATCGATCATGTCGAAGGTATAGACGGGTTCTCTCGCCTGAATGCGGATGCCCGTCTCTTCCAGGATTTCCCGCTCCGCCGCCTGCTGGATCGTTTCGCCCAGTTCGATCATGCCCCCCGGGATGGCCCAGAGCCCCTTCGAGGGCGCCACACCCCGCTTGACGAGGAGGACCTTCCCGTTCCGGATGACGATGGCGCCTACACCCACCCGCGGATGTTCGCTGTAGCTTCGACCCGACATGACGATCTTTCCCCGTCACTGATTCGCTGCGACGGGATCTCTGACTGAAATGGATATATCGATTGGAATTTTGTATCAGACTTCAGGGCTGCATTGCAAAGGCTTCTTTTGCCGCCTTCACGAAGGCCTCCACCTTGCCTGCATCCTTCCGGCCGTCGGGGCCCTCGACGCCGGTATGGGCGTCGACACCGGCCGGCCGCACACGGAGGATGGCTTCCTTCACGTTTTCCGGGTTAAGCCCCCCGGCGAGGATCAGGG
>Ga0116146_1001132_pt1 | contig 28708 bp, 14 predicted proteins | sample AD_JPNHG2_MetaG_FD_89748 | JGI IMG/M metagenome (GOLD analysis project Ga0116146, IMG submission 89748) | Active sludge microbial communities of municipal wastewater-treating anaerobic digesters from Japan - AD_JPNHG2_MetaG | ecosystem: Engineered > Bioreactor > Anaerobic > Digestate | place... | reverse complement strand
CGGCAACGCAGCCCGCGTGGATTTCCGCACAGACCCTAGCCCCCGAAGGGGGCGTTTGAGGGTAGCCCAGGGCGACCGAAGGGAGCCCTGGGTAGAGGCGGCCCATGGGGGAGCCCCCGAAGGGGGGCGATTCAAGGCGTGAAACGCCCCCTTCGGGGGCTTGGCCGGGCGGGGACGTCCGTGCTCCCAGGGCTCCCTTCGGTCGCCCTGGGCTACGGCCCGCTCGCCCGCGTTCGCGGGCTACAAGGCCCTCACGTGTGGGAGAAGATGAGGGCGTTGCCCTGGGCTGCCCTATGCGAGCCCTTCCGGCGCCAGAGAGAACCACCGTGCCTGCAATCCCGGCCCACACCCTCAGCGGCGGGCGTAGTCGTCGCAGCGGGTGGCGTTGGGGCGCTGGGGACGCCGACAGGCCGACGGGTAGTCGTACTTGCACGTGTCGCACAGGATGCGGTCGCCGAGGACGAGGCCCCTCACCCGCTGGCAGAGGGCCTTCCACCATCGGGGCTGCTGGCGCTCACTCGGGCTTGGCCTGGCCGGCCTCGTCGGCACGCTTGCGGTACTCCTGCTCGAGGTCTTTGTACTTCTTGTCGAACTGCTCGATCGGCTCGGTGGCGGCGCGGAGCGAGTTGTGGAGGTCCACGATCTTCAGCAGGCGCTGGCGGGCGCGTTCGGCTGCGGCAGCGGCGCCGGGGTCGTCGGCCTGCGAGGCCACTTGCTGGTACGCTGCGAGCACCTGGTCGAAATTGCGCTGGGCGGCCGGCTTGGCCAACTCGGCCTGGTAAAGTTCCTGGGCCTTGCGGAGCGCCGCCGTTGCCGCGCCGCCGGCCAGCGGGGGCTTGGCCGCGGGGGTTTCCTTGGCCGGGGGCGGAGGCGGGGCCGCCGCGTCGCCGATCTTGCGGACGTGCTGGCTGTGGATCCAGGCCGAGGCCGCCTCGGGCGGGCTGATGCCCACCCAATCGCCGTCGCGGTCCACCACGGCCACCTTCGTGCCCAGCGCGGCCTGGCCCAGCACGTCGCTCGTCAGGCCGGGCCGCGCCCGCACGTTCACGCGGTCCTTCACCAGCGTGCCCTGCTTGCCATCGGCTTCCACCGTGAGCATGTCGTTGCGCACCCACACCGTGCACGACTTGGGCACGGGGATCTGATACCACTCGTAGCGCTTGCCTTTCACCTCCACGCGGTCGCCTCGTCCGGCCACCGACAGCACGGTGTAGTTGATGCCGTCGCCCGCGCGGATGTAGACCCGTTCGCCCGTCACCTCGCCGGTGAAGGGCGGCGTGGGCCCGGGGGCTGGCTCGGGCTGCTTGGGCTCGGCCTTGGCGGGTTCTTTGGGTTCGGCCTTTGGCGCCGCTTTAGGCTCTTCCTTGGGTTCGGCCTTGGGTTCGGCCTTGGGCTCCGCTTTGGGCGCGGCCTTGGCTTCCGCCTCGGGCATGGCGGGGGGCGGGTCGGCCTTCTTCAGCCCGGGCTCCCCGCTTTGAGCCATCCCTAACCACACCGCAAGAGCCAGCAGCCCCACGACGATACGCATGGCCAGAGCCTCCGCGAACAGCGTTGTTTGAGCACGGGGAACGGGGAAACGGATGACTTCTGCGCATTATAGGGGTCCTGCGCCCCAAAGTCAATGCTGTATCAACCTTCAGGGAGGGAGTTGATACAGCATGGAAGGACCGCCACAGAAGGCCCCGGATCGCCAAAGCGCCTATGTTGCATCATCTGCGGAGTGATACAGCATGGCAACCGTCGCCATAGAAGCTGCCGGATCGCCAAAGCGCTGACTCGGCGCGCCCGCAAGGCCGCGGCAGGGCCATGCAGACGGCGGGCAGTGCGCCACGTGTGTCGGACTGGTCGGACTTGTCAGATTCGTCGGACCTGTCGGACGCCCGTGCGAAGGGACGGCAGCGGCGCCAGCGGCCGGGCGGAGGCCGGGTTGACAGGACACCAGCCAGGGCTATACTGGCGCCAAGCGAGGAGAACCTGCCGATGGGCGAGCGCGTGATGCAACTGGCGGTCTGGGTAGCCCTTGTGTCGTTGGTCGGAGGAGCCACCGTGGCCCGGGGCGAAACGCTGCGACTCGAGAGCGAGGCGATGCGGGTGGAGGCGGACTCGGCGTCGGGGCGCTGGGCGCTGCTCGACAAGGCGTCGGGGGTGCGCTGGCCGTCGGCGGGCGAGGCCAGCCCGGGCGCCTCCCCGGCCCTGCTGGGCGGCTTCAGCGACGCGACGGCGGCGCCTGAGGCGATCACCCTGTCGAAGAGGAACGGCGCGGGCGTGCGGTTCGCGCTGGTGGACGGCGGGCGGACGCTGGAGGTCAGCTACAAGGATGCTGGCGAGGTGCGGGCGCTCGCCGACGCGCTAAGGGTGACCGATGCCGAGGGCGGCTACCTGGTGGTGCCCTGCCGCGAGGGGCTGCTCCTCCGCGCCGACAGCGGCAGGTCGTTCCAGCGCACGTTCGGCACCTCGGAGTACGAGGGCTGCCACATGAACATGCTCGGCCTGGTGAAGGCAGGTTCGGCACTCGTGGTGAGCTGGGACGATGCGTATGTGTTCCCCGAGGTCCAGAGCGTTCAGCCGCGCGAGGCGGCGCCCAAGCAGCACCTGACGACGACACTCGCCTTGCGGCGCTCGGCCAATGTCCTTCGCCTCACCCCCCTGGGCAAGGGGGATTGGAACACGCTGGCCGCGGGCTATCGCCGCATCGCCGAGGGTAAGGGCATCGCGGCCACGCTGAGGGCCAAGATTCAGCGCAACGCCAAGGCCGAGTTGATGCTCGGCGCGGCCAACGTGAAGCTCTGGACCTGTCTCGCCCGCAAGCGCAACGAGGAGAGCACGGCCGATGAGTCGGTGAAGGTGCGCTGGACATTCGACGAGGCGGCGCAGATCGCCGAGCACCTTCGCAAGGACCTGGGGATCGAGCGGTGCCTGTTCATCCTCGGCGGCTGGACCGAGGGCGGCTACGACTGTCGCCACCCCGACAACCTGCCTGCCAACCCCGAGTGCGGCGGCAACGCGGCCCTCGCCGACGCCGTCCGACGTATCCAGGCCCTCGGCTACCTGGCTTGCCTGCACGACAACGTGCAGGACATGTACCGCGACGCGAAGAGTTGGAACCCCGCCTTCATCGAGAAGGACGTGAAGGGCGAGTTGGTCAAGGGCGGGCGGTGGCTGGGCGGCCGCGCCTACATGGTGTGCGCGCCCAAGCAGCTCGAACTCGCCCAGCGCCCGCAGAACCTGCCCGAGACGCAGAAGCTTTTCGCCCCGTGGAGCTACTTCATAGACACCACCTACGCCGTCGGCCCCCGCGAGTGCCACGACCCCGCGCACCCGCTCGGGCGCAACGACGATATCGCGTGGAAGATCAAGCTCAGCGCCTATGCCCGCGACGTGTTCGGCCTCTTCGGCAGCGAGTGCGGCCGCGAGTGGGCGCTGCCGTGCAGCGACTTCTTCGAGGGCCTGGTCGGCGTAAGCGGCAAGTACTTCCACAGCCTCGACCCCGCCAGCCTGGGCGCCATCGTCATCCCGTTCTGGGAGATGGTCTACCACGACTGCCAGGTGGCCTATGGCAAGTATGGCTACGCGGCGGAGCAAGCAGCCGAGTATGTCGCCCACCACGTGTTGTGCGCCCGCCCGCTCCATTACCATTCGGTGCCCGACCACCTCTATTGGAAGCAGCCTGCACCGCCCGGAGCAGATGCGGTGGCGGCGCGCCCGCGGGTCGTGAGCGTGGAGGCCGCCGAGAAGGGCGCCTTCCGCATCCGCTACGCCTGGGACGTCGAGGGCGATGTGGCGGGCGACTGGCGGGTCTTCGTGCACTTCGGCACCGACGCCGATATTCTCTTCCAGGACGACCACGCGGCCGCCCCGCCCACCTCGCAGTGGAAGAAGGGCCAGACCGTGGAGCTCGGCCCTCGCACGGTCGCGGTTCCGCCCAACCTGCGAGCCGCGGCGGTGGACGTCTATATGGGCCTGTTCAGCCCCACGGACGTGGCGGGGCGCGCTCGCCTGCCCGGCGCCGACGGCCAACGGCGCGTGCTCGCGGGGCGCCTGGTGCTCAAGCCTGAACTGAAGTTCGAGCCTCGGGCTGCCAGCGCCCCGGCCCTCTCGCGCTCGGCCTTCACGCGGTGCGATGGCGGCTGGGCCGAGGGCCTGCATCCGACCGACGTGTTCCTCAAGAACACCCACGAGGTGCTCGGCCCGCTGAATGAGGCGACCGCTCACCGGCGCCTCACGCGGCTGGAGCTCCTGAAGCCCGACGGCTCGCTGCGCCGCGCGGTCTACGGCGAGGGCAAGGAGGCCGTCGCGGTGGTCGTGAACTTCGGCGCCGCCGACGCCGAGGCGGATTCCACGCTGGGCGGCCGCGTGGTGCTGCCGCCGTGGGGCTTTGTGGCGGAGGCGCCGCGGTTCGCCGCCTTCTACGCCAAGTCGTGGGGAGGACAGTCGTACCCTGAAGGCGCGCTGTTCACAGTGCGCGCGGCCGAGGGCGATACCCTGGCCGCGGCAACGCAGGTGCGTGTCTTCCACGGCTTCGGGCAGCCGACGCTCGCCTGGCGGGGCACGCGCAGCACCGTGCCTCGCGAGGCCACCCTCCGCGTCCCCTGAACAGCCCCTCGCGGCCGGCCGCTCCGCAGGAGCTGGGTTGAACGGGCGCTGCGCTTCTGCTATAATCCTGCGAATTATTGTCCCACACTTCGGCCACGGCCCTCCGAACCGCCGCGCCGCCAGGAGATGATGAATGGCCCGTCCGCGCCGCCGCATCAAGTTCAAGCCCTTCCGAATGGGGGAGAAGTCCCGAAACGCCATCCTCGTGGGTCTGGGCGTCTTCCTGATGGCGATCTTCGCCGTGCCCTTCCAGGGCTCGTGCGAGCGTCGCCGCCCGGGCGGCCGTGGCCCGAACGACGTCTTCATGACCTTCGGCGGCAAGCGCATCCTCTACGGGGACGTGCTCGAGACGCGCCGCCTGTGCCACTTGGTCTTCCGCATGCCGCTCACCGACGAGCAGGCCGCTCTGCGTCTGGCCGAGTATCAGGAGGCGCAGCGGGCGGGCATCCGCGTGAGCGACAACGAGGTGATTGACGCGATCCATACCCAGATCTTCCCCCGCCGGCTCAAGGTCGAGTACGCCATCGCCGAGGCCAGCGCGCTGGCCAAGGACCTCGCGGTGCCCGACGCAGAGGTCGAGGCGGCCTACGCCCGCGAGAGAGACAAGCGGTTCCGCAACGCCGACGGCACCTTCCGCCCGCTGAGCGCGGTGCGCGAGACGCTCGTCTCCGAGCTGCGCACCCAGAAGGGCGAGCCGCTGGCCAAGGCCGCCGTCGAGGGGCTCAAGAAGGCAGCGGACGCCCTGGTGGGCGCGCCGCTGGAGAACGCGCTGAAGCGCCTGGCGCCCGAGCACAAGGCGCGCTTCGGCGAGACACGCGTCTTCACCGCCCGCACGGCCAAGAGCGAACTCCGCTCGATCGGCGACGTGCCGCGGATCGCCGACCGCGTCTTCACCGAGCCCATCGGGCGCCTCAGCGAACCGGTGCACGTGGCGGGCGGCTGGTGCATCTTCCGCGTCGTCTCGCGCACGCGCGGCTACGACGCCCGCGGCGTTTTCCACCCCGAGGAGGAGGGCTGGGTGCGCCAGGGCTACGGGGTGATCAACGTCAAGGACCGCGACGAACTGCTCCGGGAAATGGGGGTGACCCAGGCCGAGCTGGAGGAAACGCTGCGGCAGGACCTGGCCCTCGTGGTGCTGCCGAGCCTGGTCGTGGGCGCCGTGGCCGACATTCCGCGCACGCTGCTCGAGGCCCGCTATCGCCGCGACAACACGCAGGCCATCGCGGCCTATTTCGCGATGCGAGCCGGCGATTTCACCCAGGGCATCAGCCCCACCGAGGACGAGTTGCGCGACTTCTACGCCCGCCACAAGGACCTGCCCAGGGCCGAAGGCCGCCCCGGCTATCGCCAGCCCGAGCGGGTGAGCCTGGAATACGTGCTCGGTCGCAGCGCCGATATCGCGGCGGGCCTCGCCGACGACGAACTGCGCAAGTACTATGAGCGCAACACGGCCTTCTTCGGCCCCTCGTTCGACAAGGCGCGCGAGGACGCCCGCAAGCGGCTCGCCGATGAGAAGCTCCAGAGCGTGATCACCCGCATCGCCAACCGCGCGGCCGACGAGGCCGCCAGCGGCCGCCCCGTCAACCTCAAGGCCCTCTGCGCCCAGGAGGCGAAGCAGTTCCCCAACGCCTTCAGCGTCACCGCCACGCCGCCCTTCGCCGCTGCCGAGGCCGAATTCGTCGTGCCCGAGCTGCGCGGCGCCAAGCTGGCCGAGATGATCTTCGGCGAGCGCGGACAGCAGTACGCCACCGCCGGCGAGCCCGCCAAGCCCGGCTCCCACCGCATCAGCGAAGTCTTCGCCTGCGAGACCGGCCGCTTCTTCTTCCAGGTGCTCAAGCGCGAGGCCAGCCAGGACATCCCCTACGACAGCCTGCCCCCCGACCTGCGCCAGCAGCTCATCCGCGACGTGACCCAGGACAAGGCCCTCGTCAAGGCCAAGGACAAGGCTCGCGAGTACCGCACCCGCATCTACCAGGCCGCCTTCGACCAGTTCGCCGAGCGCACCGGCAGCAAACCTCTCGACACCGAATTCCTGAAGCCGAAGGACCCGATCCCCTCGCTCGGTCAGCCCGTGCCGGCGATCAGCGAGGTGCTGGCCGCGGGCGAAATCGGGGACCTCAGCGACGTGCTCGCAGTGGGCGACCGCTACGTGCTGGCCCGCCTGGTGGCCCGCGAGGAGGCCAAGGGCGTGCGCTTCCAGATCCTGAGCGTCGCCAAGCAGGACCTCCAGCCCACCTATGCGCCCTCGGTCTACGACCTCCGCGCCGCCTACGACGCGGCCCCGCACAGCTACCTCGACCCGCCCCAGCCCATTCCTTTCGAGCAGGTGAAGGACGACATCACCCAGCTCCTCGCCCGGCGGCGGGCGAGAGACCTGGCCACGGAGCGCATCGAGAAGGCCCTCGCCGAGCTGGCCGGCGCCGGCCAGCCCGACCTGGCAGCCGCGGCGGCCAAGCATGGGCTCCAGATGCGCCGCGACGTCGAGGTGGCGCTGGACAAGCCCCAAGCCACCCTCGAGATCGGCCGAGCCGCCGGCTTCGCCGATGCCGTGGCCGCCCTCAAGCCGGGCGACGTCAGCCGCATCGTCTCCAGCGCCGACGGCCGGTTCCTCTTCGTCGTCAAGAAGCGCGACGCGAAGGCGGCCAGCCTCGACGTGGCCGCCGCCCTCTTCGACGCCCTGCTGCCCGAGGCCAAGATCGAAGAGAAGGACGCGCTCCAGTACTACAACGACCATCGCGACACGGCCTACGTCACCCACGACGAGATCAAAGACGCGCCGGCCTGGGACGCCGCCCCCGCCGCGGCGCGCGACCGCGTACGCGCGAAGCTCCAGGACGAGTGGGCCAAGAAGCCCCTCGCCGACCGCCTCGCCGCCCTGCGCGACAGCCTCGTGCGCGAGGCGTTCCGCACCGTGCCCGCCGCCCACCCGATTGCCTCGGCGCGCGACCTGCCGTTGCGGGCCGAGACCATCGGCCCGTTCCCCCGTTCGAGGCCCGAGGGGCCGCTCGCCGACGAGCCCACAGCCCTCGCCGCCATCAGCGCCCTCAAGCCGGGCGAACTCACCAAGCCTCTCGCCACCCGCGACGGGGCGCTCATCGCCCTGCTGGCCGAACGCAAGCCCGGCGGCACCGCCAGGGCCCGGGTAGCCATCTTCCGCGCCGCCGACTTCCTGCAAGGCGCCGTCGAGCCCGACGCCGCCGCCATCGAGCGCCACTTCACCGCCCACAGGGCCGCGTTCCGCGTGCCCGAGCAGGCCACGGTCGAACTCCTCGTCGCCGCCACCGCCCCGCGGCAGAGAGCCATCCAGGCGGCCCTCACCGAGGCCGAATGCCGGCGTTACTTCGAGGAGCGAGCCGACCACGAGTACCGCGGAATGTCGTACGAGGAGACCGAGTACCGCGTCCGCACGGACATGGCTCGCGAGCGCGCCGAGCGCGAGGCCCGCGCCGCCGCCGACCGCGCCCTCGAGGCCCTCAAGAAGAGCCCGAAGCCCGCCGAGGCCGACCTGGCGGCCCTGGCGCCCCAGCTCGGCCTCGACTACGGCAAGAGCGAGGCCTTCGCCCTCGAGGACCCCGCGACGGTGAGCCCGCTGGGCCGCGTGCGGCGCATCGCCGACGACCTGCGCCAGGCGCAGCCCGGCCACGTGGTCCCGCGCGTCGTGGAGGGGGCCAACGGCTTCGCCGTGTGCCGCCTGGCGGCCCGCACGCCGGCGCGCGACCCCGAGCTGGCCGAGGTCCGCGACCGCGTGGCTCAGGCCATCAAGCTCGATGCCGCCCGCGCCGCCGCACGCAAGGCCGCCGAAGCCTTCCGCGCGGCCGCCGCGGCCGCGTCCTTCGACAAGGCCGTCCAGCAGGCGTCCCCCGCGCCGAAGACCGTGGACACCGAGCGGCTCGACGCCCTCCGCTTCGCCCTCCCCGGCGAGGACGCGCCCCCGGCCCTCACCGACGCCATCTTCGCCCTGGAGAAGCCTGGCCTCACCCCGGCCGTGCCCACGGACGAGGGCGCCCGCGTCTTCGTGGCGCTCGTCACCGAGCGCGAGCCCGAGGAGTTGCTCACCGTCGAGGCCACGGCCATCCGCCACTGGCAGCTCGGCCCGCCCGTCGAGGAAGAGCCCGCCGAGGAGGAACTCAAGAAGCACTACGAGGCCAACAAGGAAACCTTCCGCGTCCCCGAGATGGTCCGGATCGAGTACCTGGCTGCCGACTATGCCGCGCTGGCGAAGGCGCTCACCGCGAGCGACGACGAGTTGCACAAGGAGTACGACCGCAGCGTGGCGGCCAAGGAGGCCACCTACCGCGACTGGTCGGCCGTCGCGCAGCCGGCCTTCCGCCCCTTCGAGAACGTGAGGGACCTCGTGCAACGTCGCGTGCTGCGCGCCAAGGCGCAGGCGGAAGCCAGCAAGCGGCTGGCCGAGGCGCTCGGCGTGCTCCGGGCAGCAGGCGCTGCGGCCGACCTCAAGGCCTACGCTGCCAAGAACGCCCCCTTGCTCGCCGTCCAGAGCGAGCCCTTCGACCGCGACAGGAAGGGCCTCGAGCACCTCGGGCCGGCCCCCGACCTCGCCAAGCAGGCCTTCGCAGCGAAGCAGGGCGACCTCGTGGGCCCCGTCGTGGGCGAGGACGGCGCCTGCCTGTTCCGCGTGATCGAGCGCAAGCCCGCCGAAATCCCCGCCTTCGACGCCATTCGCACGCAGGTGGAGATGGATTGGGAGCGACACCAGGCCGTCCAGCGCGCCCTCGCCGCCGCGGGCAAGCTGCACGAGCGAATCGCCGCCGCGCTGGGCAAGGCCGCCGCCGACCCGCGCGGAGCCTTCCGCAAGGCCGTCGAGGACGAGCCGTTCACTGTGGAGGTGCCGCGGCCGGTCACGGCGACCCTGTCGCGACCCTTCTACCCGCCGGACGCGGGATGGGGCAAGAGCAGCGCCATCACCGGCCTGGGGGAGAAGGAGGAGCTGGTGCGCGCCATCTTCCGCCTGAGCCCCGCCCACCTGACCCCCGTGGTCGAGGACCCGAACGGCGGCGCCTGCTATGTCGCACTCCTGAGCCAGTTCCTCCCACCCGGCGAAGCGAAGGACACGGACCTGATGATGACCCAGTACCGCCTCTCGGAGACGACCCGCCGCATGGCGGCCGGCTCGTGGCAGCTCTACCTCGAGCGGCAACTGGAGCGCGAGTGAGCCGCGAGGCGCGGCCGGCGGGATTGCACAGGGTATCATGCGAGGGGGCAGGCGCGATGCCTGCCCCCTCGTGCGCTGGAGCGGTTGGTGCAGATCACCGCGCGGCGGCGAGGCCCTGTTCAGCGGCCTCGCGAACGTACTTCTCGCTCGCGTCGGTGCGCGTGTCGCGCAGGTGCGTGTAGAGGCGTGCCGCCTCGGCCTTCTTGCCTGCCGCGATCAGCCTCTCGGCCAGCAGCAGGCAGCTCTTGGTGTTCTGGATGCGCTCCCAGCCCGGCTTCGCGTCGCTCGCTTTGAGCACGACGTCCAGCGACCCCGCGTCGCCGATGTTGGCCAGCGCCCACACGGCGGCCATGCGCGTGTGGGCATCGGCATCTGCGGCGGCGGCCTTGAGGGCAGCGACGGACTCGGCGTCGGCCAGCACGCCCAGGTTCTGCACGATGGTCAGCTTGCACTTGCCGGCGGCCTTGGGCAGGGCGGCGCGGAACTGCTCGGCGGCGCCCTCGCGGATGGCCGTGAGCGCGCGGGCGGCGGGGTCGCACAGCTCGTCGTCGGTCAGCAGCTTGCCCAGGGCGGGCGCGGCATCCTTGCCGCCGGCGGTGCCGATCTCCTGGCACAGGTAGGCCTGCACGGGCTTGGGGCGGTTGCCGCCGAGCTGCGCGGCGAGGGTGTTGGCGAACTCCTTGCGGGCCGCCTTGTCCTCCAGCTTGCACACGTGCAGGGCGAGGGCGTGGAGGGCGTAGTGCGGCTTGGCCTCCTCGTTCTTCGTCACGGGCTCGACGAGCAGGTCAATGAGGCCGAGGAGGCTCTCGCGGCCGCCCTTGTGGATCTCGGCGATGGCCGCCTCGATCCGCTCCTTGTCCACATCCTTGTACGTCTTCGGCTGTTCGGGCGGCGGCGCCTCCTTTTCGCCTTCCTTCGGTTTGGGCTTCTTCTCCTCGTAGACGTTGCTGTACATGCCCCGACGGTCGGCGTCGGGCATTTGATCCACCAGCTTCTTGAGTTCCTCGCTGACGGGCATCGGTTCGCTCCTCAATCCAGGGCTTCAATCCGCAAGCCGCACTCCCCAGTCGGCAATGGCTACAGGTGCCAGGGGGCGCGCATGGGCTGGTTCACGAGGCGGTTGGCCTCGTCGTCGCCCACGATCTGTTCGGCCACGGGGTCGAAGCGGATCGTGCGCCCCATGCGGATCGCGATGTTGGCCAGGTGCAGGATGCAGGCGGTGCGGTGGAAGCCCTCGGGGTCGTTGCCCTCGCCGCGCTTGCGGGTGACCACGGCCTCGGCGAACGGCACGAGGGGCTCGGGGTCGGGCAGCTCGGCGAGTTTCTTCTTCCCCTCGTCGCCGAGGGCCTGGTCGAGGTTGAGGCCCTTGGTCTTGGCCCGCTCGTAGGGCTTGCCCCATTCGCCGCTCTCGAGCACCAGGGTCAGGCCGTCGGCGTACTTCATCTCCACCCAGCCCCAGAGGCCGGTGGCTTCCGGGTGGGCCGGCGGCGCGTAGGGCTCGATCTCCACGGGGGCCGTGTTCTCGCGGCCATAGGTCCAGCAGAACGCGTCCAGGTAGTGCTGCCCCATGTCGGCCAGGCCGCCGCCCTCGTAGTCCCAATAGCCGCGGTGGGTGCCGCCCACGCGGTGCGGGTGGTAGGGCCGCAGGGGCGAGGGGCCGCAGTACATGTCCCAGTCCAGGTTCGCGGGCACGGGCTGCGGCGGCGCCACGGTCATGCCGCTCCACTCCTTGACCTTGAAGCCGCCCTTGATGTGGTAGACCATGTCGGTGTTCTTGATGAGGCCGCGCATGAATGCCTTGTGTTTCTGGACGTTGCCCTTGTCGTTGGCGGCGCCGTAGCGGCCGAAGGTGCCGACCTGGAAGATGCGGCCGTAGCGGCGAGCGGCCTGCACCACGGCGCGGCCTTCGGCGATGAAGCGCGTCATCGGCTTCTCGCACAGCACGTCCTTGCCCGCCTCCATGGCCGCGATGCTGATCAGCGCATGCCAGTGGGGCGGGGTGCCGATGGCCACAAGGTCTATGTCCTGCCGCTCCAGCACGCGCCGGAAGTCCGTGTAGATCTTCTTGTTGTCGGCCCGGTCCTTGAACCGCACGTCGCAGTCGGCCCGGCGCTCGACCTTGAAGGTCGGCTTGGGATCAACCATCGTGCCGTCGGGTCCCTTGACCTTGGGCCTGCCGTGCAGCTTGCTCATCTCGCTGAAGGTGCCGCCCCCCCGGCCGCCGCACCCGATGAGCGCGCCGCCGAGGGTGTCGCTGGGCGGCGTCTCCGTCTCCCCGCCCAGCACCTTGCGCGACACGACCGTGAGCCCCAGGGCCGCCGTCGAGCCGGCCAGGAAGCCGCGTCGCGTCCATTTCTCGCTCGCCATGCCACACTCCTTCGTCGCAGGGCACCCGGAAGCTGTCGCGCCGCCGTCTGCCCGGGGCCGGCGGCGCGCTCAGGATGCTAGCACTCGGGGCCACGGAATTCAAGTGCGTCCCCTCGCTTAACAGCGGGGCGGGAGATATGCTATAATCCGGGCACGGCCCCAGCACCCGACCCCTCAACCCGCGAGGATGCACGGCACGATGAGCGACCCAGCCCCGAGCACCCCGTCGGCGGGCGATGCCCCGTCGGACTTCATTCGCGAAGCGGTGAAAGAGGACCTGCGCACCGGGCGCTTCACCCGCGTGCACACCCGCTTCCCCCCCGAGCCCAACGGCTACCTTCACATCGGCCACGCCAAGGCCGTGTGGATTGACTACGGCGTGGCCCAGGACTTCGGCGGGCTGTTCAACCTGCGCTTCGACGACACGAACCCCACCAAGGAAGAACAGGAGTTCGTGGACGCGATCATCGAGGACGTGCGCTGGCTGGGCGCCGACTGGGGCGATCGCCTGTGTTTCGCCAGCGACTACTTCGGCCAGATGTACGAGTGGGCCGAGGCCCTCATCCGCAAGGGCAAGGCCTACGTGTGCGACCTCTCCGCCGACGAGGTGTCGGCCTACCGCGGCACCCTGACCGAGCCAGGCAAGGACAGCCCCTACCGCAACCGCTCCGTCGCCGAGAACCTCGACCTCTTCCGCCGCATGCGCGCCGGCGAGTTTCCCGACGGCTCGCGCACCCTCCGCGCCAAGATCGACATGGCCTCGCCCAACCTCAACCTGCGCGATCCCGTCATGTACCGCATCCTCCACACCGCCCACCACCGCACCGGCGACACGTGGTGCATCTATCCGATGTACGACTGGGCGCACGGCCTCGAGGACTCGATCGAGGGCATCACCCACTCGCTGTGCGACATCGCCTATGAGAACCACCGCCCGCTCTACGACTGGTTCCTCGACGAGCTGGGCATTTACCACCCGCGCCAGATCGAGTTCGCGCGCCTCAACCTCACCTACACGGTGATGAGCAAGCGCCTCCTGATCCAACTGGTCAAAGAGGGCCTGGTCCGCGGCTTCGACGACCCGCGCCTGCCCACCCTCGCCGGCCTGCGCCGCCGCGGCTACACGCCCGAGGCCATCCGCGAGTTCTGCACCCGCATCGGCATCAACAAGGTGGAGAGCCTCGTAGACGTCGCCCTCCTCGAACACTGCGTGCGCGAGCACCTCAACCGCGTCGCGCCCCGCGTGATGGCCGTCCTCCGCCCCCTTCGCGTCGTCCTCGAGAATTACCCCGACGGCCAGACCGAAGAGCTGGACGCCGTCAACAACCCTGAAGACCCCGCTGCCGGCACCCGCAAAGTGCCCTTTTCGAAGGTCCTCTACATCGAGCGCGAGGATTTCATGGAGGCCCCGCCGCCGAAGTTCTACCGCCTCGCCCCCGGCCGCGAGGTGCGCCTGCGCTACGCCTACTTCATCCGGTGCGAGCGCGTCGCCAAGGACCCCGCCACCGGCGAGGTAGTCGAACTCCGCTGCACCTACGACCCCGCCACGCGCGGCGGCGACGCGCCCGACGGCCGCAAGGTCAAGGCCACGCTCCACTGGGTTTCGGCCGCGCACGCCGTCGCCGGCGAGGCGCGCCTCTACAGCCACCTGTTCACCCGCGAGGACATGGGCGCCCTGCCCGAGGGCGCGGATTTCAAGGACTTCGTGAACCCTGCATCGCTGGAGGTGGTCACGGGCTGCCAGTTCGAGCCCAGCCTCGCGGCGGCCCCCGTGGGCTACCGCTGCCAGTTCGAGCGGCTGGGCTACTTCTGCGCCGACCCCGACTCGGCCCCCGGCCGCCCCGTCTTCAACCGCAGCGTGACGTTGAAGGATGAGTGGGCGAAGATTCAGAGGAAGGGGAGTACCTGATACGTGATGCGTGATGCGTGATGCGTGAGAAGAGAAGATGGCGTGGCCTTCCTCCTTTCCTCTCACGTATCACGCATCACGCCACCTGACCAAAGGAGAAACCAATGGCCGAGCATTCGCCTGAGTTGCGCGCCCTGGAAACCGTCGCCGATCTGATGTGCCTCGCCGCCCGCACGGCGCCCAAGGCCCGCGGGCTCGACAACCTTTACATCGCCATCTTCCGGGGCGAAGAGAAGACCAAAGTCACCCTCCGCATGCGCGCCATCGCCGCCGCCGACGCCAAGGCCCTCTTCTTCGCGCGCGATGCGGCGGGTTGCGACGCCGCGCCCCTGGTCGTGCTCATCGGCTCCAAGATCGGGCCGCTCGGCATCCCCCACTGCGGCTTCTGCGGTCACGAGAACTGCGAGGCCTGCGTCAAGGCCGGCGGCCGTTGCGTCTACAACGCCGGCGACCTCGGCATCGCCATGGCCTCGGCGGCCGCCGTCGCCGCAGCCCACCACGCCGACAACCGGATGATGTTCTCCTTCGGCAAGGCCGCCATCGAGGCCGGCCTCCTGCCGCCCGAGGTCCAGATCGCCTTCGCCATCCCCCTCAGCGCCACGGGGAAGAACCCCTTCTTCGACCGCAAGTGAGCCTCCGCCTGCTCCGGAATGGTGTTGGCATTCACAGCCTCTTTCGGATCCGCGCTCCCGCGGCCATCTAGCGCCGGGCGCGGCTTCCGCTCAGGACGGGGCCTCGGCGCGAAGGCCCGATGCCGTGGCGGCCACGGCGCGGACGGCGACGAGCGTGCCGCACAGGGCGTCGGGACCGGGGAAGAGGGTGCGGACGTAGCGCTCGGTGTAACCGACGAGCAGGCCGGTGCGCGGGTCGCGTTCGGATTCCACGAGCGGCTCCACGGTCCGCCCGACGAAGCGGCGATGGTACGCTGCCATGAGGTCGGCGGCCAGGGCCTTCATCTCGTCGCGGCGCGCGCGGAGGACGGCGGGCGGCCGCTTGCCGGGCATCGTGGCCGCGGCCGTACCGGGGCGGTCGCTATAGGGGAAGATGTGCACGCGGCTGAACGCGGCCTGGCGGCACACCGCGAGGGTCTGGCGGAACTGCTCGTCGGTCTCGCCGGGGAAGCCGACAATCACATCGGTGGTGAGGGCCGGCTCTGCGATGCGGGAGCGAATGGCGTCGAGGCGCCGAAGGAAGTCGGCCGCCGTGTAGCGCCGGTTCATCGCCCGGAGCACCTGGTCATCGCCGCTCTGGAGGGGGATGTGGAAGTGAGGGCAGAGCCTGGGCGAGGCGGCCACCAGCTCGATGAGTTCGCCGCTCACCTCGCGCAGCTCGAGCGAGCTGAGGCGCAGGCGACGCAGGCCGGGCGTGGCGAGAACACGGCGGACGAGGGATGCGAGGGCCGGCTCGTCCCCCCAATCGAGGCCGTAGGCGCCGAGGTGGATGCCGGTGAGGACAACCTCGAGGTAGCCATTGGCAACAAGGCGGGCCACCTCGGCGGCCACGTCGTCGGGCGGCCGGCTGCGCACGCGCCCGCGCACGTGGGGCACGATGCAGTAGGAACAGAAGTCGTTGCAACCGTCCTCGACCTTCACGAAGGCGCGGCTGTGGCCGGCGAACCGCGTGATCGCGGGCCATTCGGCCGCGCCGGCGGGCTTCGGCCACAGGCCGTGCTCGGCCAGGACGTCGGCGAGGCGCGCCTTGCCCTGGTTGCCCACGACGCAGACGACCCCAGGGAGGTCCCGGAGCCTCTCGGCGTGGGTTTCCGCGCTGCAACCGGTGACGATGATGCGGGCGGCGGGGCGGGCGCGGGCGATGCGGCGGATGGCCTGGAGCCCCTTGCGATGGCTCTCGGCGGTGACGCAACAGGTGTTGACGACGTAGAGGTCGGCCTCGGCGGCGGCGGGGACCTCCGAACAGCCGACCTGCGCGAGGGTCTCGCGCATGGCCTGGGAGTCGTACTGGTTGACCTTGCAGCCGAACGTGACGAAGGCGCAGCGAAGCATGCGGCGTGGGATCCTGGCGGAGACCCGTCTCCCGTCCCCGTTCACTCTACACGAAACGCGGGCGGAAGGAAAGGGCGACGCGCGCGGGGGGCGGAGCGCGGGCGCGTCCGAGTGGGCTCCGCCGCTGCCGATGCCAGGCACGCCAGGTGGGCAACCGCGCGCCCCCTTGCCGTTGCGGACGGCCGCGAATTGGCCTTTACTTTCGCTCCGCCAGTTGCTAACATAATGTGTCTGGCGGCTGCCCCGTAGTGTAATGGTAACACACGAGAATTTGGGTCTCGGTTTCCAGGTTCGAGTCCTGGCGGGGCAACCAGGTCGGGCGTTCCGTCAGCTCGGCGTGTCCAGGTGTCGAGGTTCCCGCTTGTGGCCCGCCCCGAGGCGGCGGGCCTGGGGGATTGTGTCCCTGTAGAGAGATGAGGAGTTCCGATGGCCCACCGGCGCGAACTGGTCGAGGTGACCCAGCCCAGGCTTCTCGAGGAGATGTTCCCCTACGATCTCCCGCCGCGCATCGTCTTCGACAGCAAGGTGTGCGAGGAGATTGACGGCGAGCTGGTGGAGTTCGCCCCCAAGGCACTCCTGACGCGCGACATCCGGATCACCGACACCACGTTCCGCGACGGCCAGCAGTCGCTCCCGCCCTACACGGTGGAGCAGACGCGGCGCCTCTTCGAGTTCCTGGTGCGCCTGAGCGGCCCGAATGGCGTGATTCGGCAGACCGAGTTCTTCCTCTACACCGACAAGGACCGCGCGGCGGTGGAGGCGTGCCGCGAGGTGGGCGCCCGCTTCCCCGAGATCACAGGCTGGATCCGCGCCGACGTGGGCGACCTGGTGAACGTGGAGAGGCTGGGCCTCCGGGAGACCGGCATCCTCACCTCGTGCTCGGACTACCACATCTTCTACAAGCTGCGCAAGGACCGGCGGCAGATTCTGGACCACTACCTGGGCGTGGTGAAGGCGGCCCTGGACGCCGGCATCCGCCCCCGGTGCCATCTGGAGGATGTGACGCGGGCCGACATTGACGGCTTCGTGGTGCCGTTCTGCACCAAGCTGGCCGAGCTGTCGGAGAGCCTGCCCGAGCACCTCAAGGTCAAGGTGCGGCTGTGCGACACCATGGGCTTCGGCCTCAGCTACCCCGGCGTCGCCCTGCCCCGCAGCGTGCCCAAGCTCGTCTACCGCATGACCCACGACGCCGGCATCCCGTCCGACCGCCTCGAATGGCACGGCCACAACGACTTCCACAAGGTGCACATCAACGCCGTCACCGCCTGGCTCTACGGCGTGGACGCGGTGAACGCCACCCTGTTCGGCATCGGCGAGCGCACCGGCAACCCGCCGCTGGAGGGGGCGATCTTCGAATACGTGGCCATCAAGGGCACGCTCAACGGCGTGGACACGTACGCGATTACCGACCTCGTGAACTACTACGAGCACGAGATCGGCCACACCCTGCCCGACAACGCGCCGTTCGTGGGCAAGCACTTCGCCACCACCCGCGCGGGCATCCACGCCGACGGCCTGTGGCGCGACGAGCGCATCTACAACATCTTCGACACGATGGCCCTTCTCGGGCGGCCCCCCGCCGTGGCCATCACCGACAAGTCGGGCGCCGACGGCGTGGCCCTCTGGGTGAACAACTTCCTCGACCTGCACGGCAAGGACCGCCTCTCGAAGATCAAGCTCCACAAGATCTGCCGCTGGGTCGCCGACCAGTATGCCGCGGGACGCACCAGCACGGTCTCCGACCAGGAGATGATCGCCCAGATCCGCCTCCACCTGCCCGAGCAGTACGAGGCATTCATGCAGAGGCGGCGTCAGAAGCAATAGCCGCGTCCGAGACGGCGCGCGGAGGCCGCGCCGGGCGGCGCAGGCGGGCCCCAAGCCCGCGTTGACGCTGCCAGCCACTCGGGGTATAATGCCCTCGAGACGCCGATGCATGGGAGACCAGCCATGGCGGACGCCAGCGCGGCCGACTCGAAGGAAATCCACAAGCTGTTCCGGCTGATGGGCAAGTACGGCGCCTCGGACCTGCATCTGAAGGCCGGCTCGCCCCCGATCTTCCGCATCCGCGGCGACCTGCGCAACCTCGACCTCCCCCCCCTGAGCGACGCCCAGGTGCGCCGCCTCGTCTACGACATCCTCACCGAGGACCAGATCCGCACCCTCGAGCACGTGGGCGACGTGGACCTGGCCTATAGCGTGGACGAGCGGACCCGCGTGCGCATCAACACCTATCACCAGCGCGGCTGCCTGAGCCTGGCCGCCCGACTCGTGAACTTCCGCATCCCGACGTTCGAGGAACTCAACCTCCCGGTCTCCGTGATGGAGCAGATCGCCGCCCTGGAACAGGGCTTCGTCATCATGTCGGGCGTCACCGGCAGCGGCAAGTCCACCACCCTCGCCGCCCTCATCGAGTACATCAACACCACGCGGCGGCTGCACATCGTCACCATCGAGGACCCCATCGAGTACATGTACACCGACCGCCGCTGCGCCATCAACCAGCGCGAGGTCGGCATTGACGTGCCGTCGTTCCACGAGGCCCTGCGCTACGTGGTGCGCCAGGACCCCGACGTGATCCTGCTGGGCGAAATGCGCGACACCGAAACGGTGCAGGCGGGCCTCTCGGCCGCCGAGACGGGCCACCTGGTGTTCGGCACGCTCCACAGCTCCACCGTGCCGCAGACCTTCTCGCGCCTGCTCGAGTTCTTCGAGTCGGCCCGCCAGAAGCAGATTCGCCTCAGCCTCCAGTTCAACCTCAAGGCCATTGTGTGCCAGAAGCTGTTGCCCTCGATCAAGCCGGGCGTCGCGCGCGTGCCCGCCCTCGAGATCATGATCGTCACGCCTCCCATCGCCAAGCTGATCGAGCAGGCGGAAGACGTGCGCATCCTCGATGTCATCAAGCAGTCCCGGGCCGAGGGAATGATCGACTTCAACCGCTCGCTCTACGAGTTGATCAAGAACGGCTGGATTGACGAGCGGGTGGCGCTGGAGACCTCCCCCAACCCGCAGGGCTTGAGGGGCATGCTCGAGGGCGTGTTCGTCAGCGAGGGCGCACTCGCCGGCGTCGGCTTGCGTGGCGGATAGGCCGCCGACGCGGTATAGCGCCGGCCGGCGCGGCGGCCGCCGCGCGCCGTCGGAGCAGGGCCTGGCACCCAGAGGGCCGTGGATGAGCGACCCGTCTCCCTCGAATCCACACGCTCCAGCCCTTCCGTTCCCCCTGGTCCCCTTTCTCGTGTGGTGTGCGGCCGTGCTGGCTTACCCGGCCTGCCTCCTGGTATCCATGTGCGGCGACGCGGGCCGTCTCGAAGCCAGCCTCTATGCCTTGCCGACTCTCGTGATCGCGGGGCTGCTCCGTCTGCCGACGGCGCTGATCGCGACGGCGCTCTGGGCCGTGGCGACAGGGGCCGGGATGGCGCTGCTCCGGCGCGCCGGCTACGGGGGCCTGAGCCTCGCCGAACGCGTGGTCTTCGGCGGCGCGCTGGGCATGGGCGCCTTCTCGCTCCTCACGTTCCTCATCGGCTCCGCGAGCGGGCAGCCTCCCTGGCTGATGGCCGCGTTGTGCTGGGGCCTGGTGCTGGCGCTGGGGTGCCTGGGCGCGCGCGATCTCTGGGGCGCGCTGGCCAGCGGCACGCGAGCGCTCAATGCCTGGAGGAAGCAGGCGGACTTCCTGGGCGTGGCCGCTGCCGCCCTGGGCGTGGCCATCGTGCTTCTGGCGCTCACGCGGGCCAACGTGCCGGTGTTCGCGGACTACGATTCGCTGGAGTACCACCTCGCCGCGCCCGCGCACTGGTGGCGGGAGGGCAGGGTCACGTTCCTGCGCGACATGGTCTACGCCAACTTCCCCCAGAACACCGAGATGCTCTTCCTGCTGGCGATGAGCTGCGTCGGCGGCCCGCTGATGGGCGCGGCGGTCGGCTTGCAGGTGCTCACCGGCTTCGTGGTGTTGACGGCGGGAGCCCTCGCCGCCTGCGGCAGACGGATGGAGGCTCCCGCGGCCGGCAACGCGGGCGCGGCGCTCCTGCTCACGACGCCCTTGCTTGCTGAGTTGGCCACGCTGAACTCCTATGTCGTGGAACTGCCGCTGACGGCGTACGGATTCCTGGCGCTCTACGCCTTCCTGCTCTGGAGGCGGGCCGCGACGCCGGGCGAGCGCTGGCGCTATGCGGCGCTGTGCGGGGTCCTGGCGGGCCTGGCCATCGGGTGCAAGTACCCCGCCGTGCTCTTCGTGCTGGCGCCCCTGGGGCTGTTCATCCTCGGGGGCGGCGTGGTGCGGCCGCGGACGCTCGGACGGGCCGCCGCCACGGCCGCGCTGGTGAGCGCCGCCGCCGTCGCGACGGCCAGCCCCTGGCTCATCCGCAATGCGGTGAACACCGGCAACCCCACCTACCCGCTCCTCTACGGCGTGTTCGGGAGCTCGAACTGGTCGGCGGAGCAGGACGCCAAGTTCCGCCTCCACCATCAGGCGTCGGACCTGCGGTTCTTCAGCCTGGCCCGCCGCGTGTGGAGCTACGCTGTCTGGCGCGACCAGCCGCGGGAGGGGGGCCGGGTGCCGCCGGCCTCGCCGGTCCTGCTGCTCTTCGCGCTCGTGCCGGTCGCACTGGCTGATCGCCGCTCGACGCGTGCCGTCTTCTACGCGGCCTCGGTGTTCCTGGTGTGGGCAGCCGCCGAGCGCTTCGCGCCCGAGCCGCTCAGCCGCGCGCCGGCGCTCCAGACCGCCAGCGACGTGTTCCTCTCGGTGTCGCTCCTCGCCCTGGTCACGGCGCCGGCGTTCCTGGTCGCCTCCGACGGACCATTGATCCTTTCCACCTATAGCGTCCTGTGCCTGATGGCCTGGTACGTTCTCACCCACCGGCTGGACCGCTTTCTGGACCCCATCTCTCCCATGATCGCCCTCCTGGGCGGCATCGGTCTGGCGGCCTTGCCCCGGGTGTGGCCCCGCCGCATCGCGCGCGGCCTGGTCGCTGGCGGCCTGGCCTATGCGCTGGCAACCACGCTGCTCATTCACGGCCCGGTGATGTGGGTGGGCCTGAGCGACCCGCCCCAGGCGTTCCTGCGGAAGGTCAACGAAGGCGCCACGTACTCGCAGTCGGCGATCGAGGCCATCAACAGGCTCCCTGACGAGGCCCTGGTGCTCTTCGTGGGCGAGACCCGCACCTTCTACTGCGAGCGCCGCGCGCTCGCGGCCAGCGTCTTCGACCGTCACCCCATCGAGCGCATCCTCGAAGCAGGGCCCCCCGGCGAGCCCGCACGCCGCGTTCGCGACGGGCTCCGCGCGCTCGGCGTCACCCACATCTATGTCAACTGGCCCGAGCTGGCCCGCCTCGCCGGCAGCTACGGCTACCGCTACCAGGGCGAGCCACGCCCGGGAGTGCCCCTGGAGGCCTATGTGAACCTCTTCGCCGCGATGACGCGCGAGCATCACATCGCCTCGCTGGGCGTCTTCGGGGCCGACCGGCAGGGCAACCCGCGCCCAGACTTCGTCCTCTACGCCCTGCAAGGAACGCCTTGATCCTGCGAAGCCGATCTCGTACTGTGACAGGGAGCGGGGAGGAAGGAGTGGACCGCGTTGAGTAACGGATGGCCGGCTCTCGCCCGGCGGCTGGCTCTCGCCGGGGGGCTCGTCGCGGCGGCGGTCTGGGCCGAGGGCACCGCGGGGCTGCGTCAGCCGCCGGCGGGCGGCGACGTGTCGTTCGACGCCAAAAGCTTCCTCATCGGCGAGCGCCGCCTGCTCCTGCGCTGTGGCGGCGTGCACTACTTCCGCCTCCCGCCCGAGGAGTGGCGCGATCGCCTGCTCCAGACGCGCCTGGCCGGCTTCAACGCCATCGAGACCCCCGTGCCCTGGAACCTGCACCAGCCCGCCCGGGACGCGGAGCTGGTGCTCGACGGCGCGGCCGACCTGGGCCGCTTCCTCGACCTCTGCCGCGAGTTGAAGCTCCTCGCCCTGGTGCGCATCGGCCCCTACGTCAACGCGGGCGTGACGAGCGGCGGCCTGCCCGCCTGGCTCGCCGACGACCCCAAGCTCCTCATCCGCGCCGCCGACGAGCGATACCTGCGGGCCGTCCACGGCTACTGGGCGAAGCTCCTCCCTGTCCTCCTCGCCCGCCAGGCGCCGGCGGGGCCCGTGGCCCTGGTACAGATCGAAGACCACTACCGCGGCCCCGACGACCGCTACCTGCTGCGCCTCTACGACGAGGTGAAGAACAGCGGCTTCCGCGTGCCGATCGTCCTCTCCGAGCTCAATCCGTGCAAGGACTTCCAGCAGGCCCGCACGACCGACACGATGCTCTTCGCCACCACCGAGCTGATGCCCGCCGGCCCCGTGGCCTGGGGCGAGCGAACCAAGGCGTTCGACGGCCTGGGCGATATCCTCGTCGAGGGACTCGCCAAGGGGGTGGACGGCTACAATCACTCGCTGTGGGCCGCCGGGACAAACCTCGCGCGGCTGCCCGCCTCCAGCTTCCCCACGCGGCACGAGGCCCCGACCTCGGGCCTGCTCGAAGGCGGCGGCCTCAGCCCCGTCTTCGCCGAGGCCAAAACGGCCAACCTCTTCGCACAAGCCTTCGAGAGCGTGTTCACCCAGGCCACCACGCTGAGCGCCCATCCGCTCCTCGACCAGGGCCGGCGCGCCGGCATGGTCGCCCACGGACGCACCGACGGGCAGACGGCGCTCCTCTTCTTCAAGCGCCGCTATGGCGAAGGCTCGCTCGCCCTGGCCGACCCCGCGACCGGCGAAACAGCGGCCCTCGCCACCAACCCGCGCGAGCTGCGTCACGTCGTCGTGGCCTATCCCCTCACGCCGAAGACGACCCTGGCCCTCTCGACCGCCCAGGTGCTCACGATCCAGCCCTATCCCGACAAGCGCGTCCTCGTCGTCCACACCCCCGAGAAGACCGAAGCCATGATGGTCTTCCGCACGCCCAAGGCGCCGGCCGCCCGCGCCGGCGCCGACGCCCTGGCCTGGAACGAGAAGGCCCAGCAGCTCACCCTTCGATGGAAGTGCGCCGCCAAAGGCGAACGCAAGGACTTCCTGTTCGACGCCGACGTGCCCATCCACGTGATCGCCCTGGAGGAGAGCCAGGTGGGGCAAACCTGGGTCCTCGACGGCGCCGGCATCCTCATCGGTCCCGCCCGCATCGGCGAGTGGACGACAGGCGACAAGACGAGCGTGGAACTGCGCCTGCCGACCCGCCGCGTGCGCCAAGCCGTGACCTTCTACCCCACCGCCCCCCTGCGTGGAGTGGCCAAGGCCACGGGCGTCGGCGACGTGCAGTGCGATGAGACGGCCCGGCGGATCGATCTGAGACTCGACCTCGAAGTGATGGAGCCGTTGACGCTGTTCCTGCGGAAGTGGGAGGCCGCCGACGACCTGGCCGAGGCCAGCCCGGATTTCGCCGATGCCGCCTGGTACGAGACTCTCCGCCCCCTGCCACTGGGCGAGGGACGCCACGGCTGGTACCGCTGCCGCTTCCAGGCCGCCAAGGCCGCCACCCGCAAGCTCACGCTCGAGAACATCGCCGACGCGGCCACCGTGTACCTCAACGGCCAGTGCATCGGCCAGAGCACCACGAAGCGCCTGATGGATGGGCCGCGGGCGTTCCCCCACCCCGCCCAGTTCGACCTGCCCGTGAAGGCCGGCGAGAACGTCCTGGCCATCCTCCTCAAGAACTGGGGCTGCTACAGCAACGCCCTCTCGTACGGCGTGCCCCTCGCCCCCACCTCGGCCTGGGGCATCCTGGGCGGCCTCACCCTCGACGGCCAGCCGCCCGGCCGCTGGCGCCAGCGCGAGGGCCTCGAGCCCGCAGGCCAGTCCTTCGCCTGGAAGCCGCTGGACCCTGCCCCGGGCGCGAAGCCCGCGCCCAGGGGCGCGCCCGTCCGCTGGTTCCGCGCCACGTTCGCCCCGCGCAAGCAGGCCGTGCATCCGGCTATTCGCCTCCACCTCAAGGGCGTCAGCTATGGGGCCATCTGGCTCAATGGCCGCTTCGCCGGCCTCTACAGCCAGGCCGGCGCCGAGGCGGGGCTGGGGTACCGCTTGCCCACCCCATGGCTCCGCGACCAGAACGAACTCGTCCTGCTGGAAGAGGGCGGCCAGGAGCCCATCGAGTGCGAGGTGCGCTTCGACCGCAACGACACCTACCTCCCCCTCGCCCTCGAGTTCACCGCCGAGCCGACGCCTGCCGCGGCCCCCAAAGCCAAGGGGCGCCCGTGACACCTCCGCCCTCGCGCCCTCTCACCGGACTCGCCGCGGATTGAGGCACCGCACGCGAAGCCCCACCAGGCCCCCGTGGGCCGCGGCCAGCGAGTCGAACGTGTGCCGCAGGAAGGCGTGGAGCTCCGGCCGCCGCGTAGCGGCCAGGTAGGCCCGGGCGATTCCCCCCATCGCCGCATCGTAGCGCCGCTGGCTCCCCGTGTGGTACGGCTTCGAGCCGGCGAACCGCCGCAAGGTGCCATCGAACTTCGGGCTGATGTGGTACATCTCGTGCACGACCGTGGCGACCTTCTCCTCGAACGGCAACCCCATGAAACGCGGAAGGCGGAACTCCACCACGTAGAGCATCTCGCGTCCCCCCACGAGCACGCGCGGCATGGCGTACGTGGCGCGGGGCCGCCGAAGCTCCACCCCGCCGTCGGGAAAGCGGAGCGGACGGACGCACGCATAAACCCCGTCCAGGCGCGCGTGGCGCGCCTGGGCGAACGTCACCGCCACCCGCGACATGTCCACATGCCGCAGTTCCGGGCACGTGGCCGCGATGTCGGCCATCAGCGCGCGCATGTGGTCCGTGAAATGGAACGGCATGCCGGGGCCTCAGCGCTCCTTGGCCGCGGGCCGGCGCGACGCGGTGGGGAGCGCGAGAAGCTCGTGCACGAGCACCGGCGCGCCCGGAGCGGCCAGCGCCACGCGCCCGCTCGCCAGGGCCGTGTCGGCTGCGGTCAGGCTCGGCCCGTCGTCCAGAGCCGCCGACAGGCTGGCCCCAGCGAGGCTGAAGACCAGGCGGCGAGCCCCGGCTCCCGAGGCCGCGGGCAAGGGCTTGGAGGCGAGTACCTTCGCTCCGCCGGCGTCGTTGCGTCCGAGCGTCATCTGGCCCTCCCCCACCGCCACATAGTAGTACTGGAACTGCCCGGGCTGCGGCTCGGCCACCCGCGCCGCGAGCACCAGGCCCCCCGCCGGCTCCGATGTCCAGCGGAGCGAGAGCGTGATGTCGCCCCAGCCGTCCAGCCCGAGGCGCACGGGACTTCTGCGCTGGAGCGGCGAGGCGAACGCGGCGTCGAGCGGGTTCGGTGGCGCCAGGGGGCCGAGGCGCGTCTCGGGCAGCAGGGCCAGCCACTGGAGGGCCTCGGGTAGCTCGGCCGGCGCGGCGCTCGCAGGTTCCTTCGGTTCCCCGAGCCGGGCGAGGCAGTCGCCCAGGGCGTTCGAGAGCACGCGGTGGCTGAGGATGGCCGGCGCCGTGGTGCCGAAGCGATCGAGAGCGGTCTCAATCAGCTTGCGGGCCTCGGCCCAGCGGCCCTGGCGATGCGCCGCCAGCGCGCCGGCCACGAGGGTCTCGGCCTCCAGCTCGTCGAGGTGGGCGGCCACGTCCTGGCCCGCCGCTTCGGCCTCCTGGAGCTTCTGCCTGGCTCGGGCGGCCTCGCCCTCGAACAGGCACAGGAGGCCGACCTTCAGGTCGCCGGTCCCCGCGGGCTCTCGCGCCACGGCGCACTCGGCGAGGCGCGCGAGCTGCTGCCCCGGCAGCCGCCAGATGAGCTGACGCAGCGTGCGGTCGCGGGCGTCGGAGCTGCGCAGCACCAGTTGCGCGTTCAGGCCCGAGCCGGCGAAGCCGTCAATCACCCACTCGGTACCGTGCAGCGAGAAGGCCTGCCCGATGGCGCTCGGGGGGCCCTTGAGAACGGCCTCCCACAGCCTGGCCACGAGGGCCAGGCGCCCCTCGAGGGCCGCCAGCGCCTTGCCGCGGTCGCCCTCGCGGAAGCTGTCGGGCACGGCCTGGCACACCTCGAGCGCCTTGGCGTAATCGCGCTTCTTGATCTCCTCGTAGACCGCGGCGAAGTGTTTCGCCAGGCCGCCCAGCGCGCGCCGGCGATCGAGAACGGCGCGCCGCGCTGCCGCCGCGGCCATACGCTGCTTCTGCTCCTCGGCATAGGCGGAGGCCGCCGCGGCGAGCGCGCCGCCCGCGCGGCGGAGCCACGGCAGCCCGATGTCGGCGATCGCCTTGTAGGCGTTCACCGCTTCGTCGGGCCGCTCCTCCTGGAAGGCCCGCGCACCCTTGGCCGCGAGCGTCAGGTAGTGCCTCTCCCCCTCTTCGAGCAACTCGGTGAACCGCGCGGCAACCAGGTCGCCCCACGCCCCGGCGCGCAGCGCTTCGGGGAATGCCTGGCACGCCTGGAGGGCCGCGCCGAATCGCCCCTCGGCGCGCAGGGCCGCCAGCCGGTTGCTCAGTTCCGTGTACGCCCCGTTCGCCTGCCCGCTCAAGCCCTGCTGGCGGGCGAGCAGGCGCGCCTGGAGCTTCAGCGCCAGCGGCGAGTCCCCGGCGGCGAGCAGGCCCCTCCGCAGGCGCAGGAGCGCCTCGGCGTGGTTCTCGGGGTTGGCGCGGTCGAACGCCAGCGCCTCCTCGGCGAGCCGCACCAGGGCGCTCGGAGCCTCGGGCTCGGGGCGGGTCGCCCGTGGCGTGGGCGGCGGCGGGCTGGGCGCCTCCTTCGGCGGCTCGGCGTGTGGCGCCTTCTCGCCCGGGGCCTCGTCGGCGTCGGCGGGCCTGGGGGCCTTGGCCAGCCCGCCGAGCTTCGTCCGTATGGCCCAAACGCCGGCCACAGCCAGGGCAGCCGCCAGAACGGCGAAGGCGGACGCCCAGGCAACCTGTGCCAGCCGTCGCCGCACCGCGCCCGCGGGCGCCGGGGCCCCCACCTGTTCGGGCGGGCCGATGCTCGGCAGGACGGCGGCTCCGGATTCCGTGCCCTCCGGGGGCAGGGGCACAGGAATCAGTGAGGCGATCTCAGGCGGCGAGGCGGCCGCGGCGGGCGGCTCCTGCTGGGTCTGGGCCACTGCGGCCGCCAGCGAGGCGGCGGCGCGCAAGCCGGCCTGTGCGTCCTCGATGGCGCCCAGGAGCGCGGCCGGGTCGGGGTATCGCTTCAAAGGGTCGAGCGCCATGAGCCGCCAGATCATCTCGCCGACGGGGCCCGGCAGGTCGGGGCGCAGGGCCGACGGCGGGGGCACGGCCCCGCTGGTGGGGTCGCCCGGGCGCTGCCCGGTGGCCACGTGGTACAGCGTGGCGCCCAGGGAGTAGAGATCGGCCCGAATGTCCGCCCTCGCTCCGTTGGCCGCCAACTCGGGCGCGCTGTAGCCTGGAGTGCCGATCGGGATCCCCGTCCGTTGCACCGAGGGGTCCCCGGGCATCCGCGTGGCGCCCACGTTGCGGAGGCGCACCACGCCCTCCCCGGTGAGCAGCAGATTGTCGGGCTGCACGTCGCGGTGGGTGAGCCCGAGGTCGTGAAGGTGCGCCAGCGCCTGCGCGGCCTGGCGCGCCAGGTCCAGCGCCATGCCCACCGGCAGCGGGCCGCCGCGCAAGAGGACGCGCAGGCTTTGGCCCTCGACCTTCTCGGTCGCATAGTAGCAGTAGTCCCCGCAGCGCCCGAGGTCTATGGCGCCCACCACGTTGGGGTGGCTCACCTGGCCGGCCGTGCGCCCCTCGAGCAGGAAGCGATCGAGCAGCCCTGCATCGCGCGTCAGCGCAGGGGCCAGCACCTTGAGGGCCACGGGCCGATCCATCGAGAGCTGCTGAGCGTCCAGCACCGCGCCCAGGCCCCAGGCCTCGAGCTGCCCGCGCACGTGGTAGCCGGCAATCGCACGGCAGTTCTCGGGGCGGGCGAGGTGCTCCAGGCTGAGTTCGCCCGTCAACTCCCGCGCCTGTTGCTCGCTGAGGAAGCCCTTCTGGACGAGGACGTGCAGGAGTCCCTGCTCGAGGTCCAGCGCCCGCGCAGCCTCGCTGAGCTCGACCGCGCGGCGGACCCTGGCGGAGTCGAGCCAGCCCTTTCGCAGCACGAGTTCGGCAACGAGGGCATCATCCTCAGCGCGCATGGCGGACCGCTCCGGTCGCTGCTCCCCTCGCCAGTATAGGAAAGCCCCTGAGACGAGTCAACGCGGGCATGCCGCCGAGGAGGCCGCCGCGCCGACGGGTCCGAAGAACCACACGCCCGACCCCCATACTTGCTCACCCGCCTCGTCCACGGCAAATGAGCAAGTATGGCGCTTTGGCGATCCGGCGGCTTCCGTGGCCATTCCCGCCATACTTGCTCATTTTCTCCCCCCTCAAGGTTGAGCAAGTATGGGTGATCTGTTGCCGAAACGCCACATGCCGGCCAAACCCGCGGCCGACCTTGGCGGCGCTCCCCCGCGACAACCTCCCGCGGGTTCCCAACCCGCGGGAGGCTAGGAGCCTGTCCAAGAATCCCCGTGGGCTGCGTTGCCGGCGCCAGCGGGGCGGATGCAAGGCGCGGCTCCCCAGGCGATGCTACGGAGCGCATCGCTGAGGAGACGCAACGCGGCAGACGCTCCGTTGCCGCCGCAACCCGAAGGGACGCCGCGACTTCTGGCCGCAGGCGTTGTCGCACGTCGTCAGCGATGCTCTCCGTTGCATCGCCTCCTCCGTGCTCCTAGCCTGCGGCCAGAATCGCGGGCGT
>Ga0116146_1001127_pt1 | contig 28803 bp, 24 predicted proteins | sample AD_JPNHG2_MetaG_FD_89748 | JGI IMG/M metagenome (GOLD analysis project Ga0116146, IMG submission 89748) | Active sludge microbial communities of municipal wastewater-treating anaerobic digesters from Japan - AD_JPNHG2_MetaG | ecosystem: Engineered > Bioreactor > Anaerobic > Digestate | place... | reverse complement strand
GGGGCGAAGGCGAAGGCGAAGGCGAAGGCGAAGGTGAAGGGGAAGGTGAAGGCGAGGGCGAGGGCGAAGGCGAAGGCGAAGGCGAAGGCGAAGGTGAAGGCGAAGGTGAAGGAGAAGGTGAAGGCGAAGGTGAAGGCGAAGGTGAAGGGGAAGGGGAAGGGGAAGGCGAAACACCCCCGCCCGGTTGTTTTGGAAGGCTGATCTGATGGCCTTGCCGTCCGGAACCATTTGAATCACGAAGGAACGACATCGCAAAGCGTCTTGTGATCGCGGGAAAAGCAATGCTTGAAACCATCGTTGTCCAAACAATTTCTTGCGCCAAGGCAGCGTGTTTGTAGTGCGGGTTTCAGCCCGTTGGCCAGTCCGGCCTGCGACGCCCTGAAGGGATCGCCTACACGCCGCAATTCCGCAAGGAGTCGGATTTTTCCGGATTTTGGGATTTTCTCTCGTCTTTACGTTGAATTCTTTTTGTGCTACTATGAACAGGTATGTGGCCTGGCCGACAACGTTCGATGGAGAGACGGTCCGATGACCGGCAAGTATGACGAAAACCGGCGCGAATCCGATCGCATGAAGGTTCGTTTCAAGGTTTCCGTGTCCATTGATGAACCGGCGCACGGGCGCACATTGATTGCCCCCGCCATCGTTCACGACATTTCGCGTGGCGGCCTGCTCATTGAGACGCGGCAGACTCTCTCTCCGGGCCAGCGCGTTTCCGTGTCCATTCCTACGGAGATTTGCCCCGATCGTTTGTCGCTTCCGCGGGCCTTGAGCGGGCATGCGGACGTGGTGCATGCGCGGCATGGCGCCGGGCATCGTTCGCACGCGGGATTGCGCTTTGGCGAGTCGTTGCGGCATTTGCCCGAATTCGCGGCTTTTCTCGATTATCTGAGCATGTCGCCCGAGCCGCTTCTTGCCTGAGTTCCGCGTTTTGTCGCCCACAGCGGAACGGAAGCATAGGCTTATTTGATCAGCGGTTTCCCTTCGAAATCGTCCGGCGGTTTCACGTTGAGAAACGCAAGCGCGGTCACGCCGAGATCGATGATGGCGGCATTGGGTTCCATGGGACGGTTGGCGAAAAGGATGCCGGGCGTGTCCGCCACATCCGACGCGGCATGCTCGCCGCTCCACTTGTCGTCGTTGGGCGAGAACAGGTCTTTCGGCGCGGCTCCCGCCGCCGACGCCTTGTCTGTCTGGTAGCCGTCCGCATAGCCGACTTGCAGATCCGGCGCGTCGGCCTCCGCGGCCCCTTTGTACACATCGGCCTTTATGTACACCGCGCGAAACACGCTGTCGCCCGTTTCGTGATCCTTGACGTCCAGAAGTTTTTGGCGGATTTCGGCGAGCAGCGCCGCGGATTCCTCTGGAGCGACAATGCCCTGTCCCTCGCGTCCCTTGAGATTGAGGAAAATGCTGCCGAGGCCCAGCCCGTAGGACTTGCTGCGCGACCAGTCGAAGGCTTCGAGATATTTGGCGTTCGTGAAGGCCGTCGCCGCGTCCGACTGATCCTTGACGGCGAGATACCCGTTGCGGATTAGCCAGGTATTGATGCTGAATCCTTTGCGGAAACTATGGAATCCGTGGTCGGACATGACCATCAGCAAATCGTCCGGGCCGAGTTTCGCCGAGACCTTTCCCACGATGTCGTCCATCTTGGCATAGGTTTCCTCGACGGCCCCGCCGTATTTTTTCGCGCCTTCCTCGTTGTAAAGCGGATGTTTCGGATCGCGGTAGCGCCAGAACATGTGCGCGACGCGGTCGGTGGCGGTCCATGCGGAAACCATCAGCCGGAACGGGCTGATCGTTATCTCATCCAGGGTGAGCGTTTCCTGCCATGCCATGGTCTGCCGCGCGTCTTCCAGGAACACGTCTTCCGTCATATCGTCCTGTTGCAGGCTTTTTGTGTCGAAGCGCCATCCGACCGTCTTGTACAGGCCGTAACGGTCCGCCAGTTGCCCGGCATAATCATCGGGATTGCTGATGGGCGCCAGCGGCGCGCGCGGGTGCATTTGAAGGCAGGTCATGTAGAGGCGCACATGTTCGCCGGCTTCGAGCACGTGCAGTCGGCTGATCGCGCGCACGCTGAATTGCGGGGACAACTCGAACGTCCATTCCAGCCATTCGGACCATGTATTCTCGGCTAGTTTCGCCGTCGTTCCGGCCAGATCGAACGCAACCGCCCGGCTTTCGCGGTCGTGCATGAGTTTGAGCGGGACTTCGACGAATTGCCGGGTCGCGGGATTGCGAATACCGGGGACCATGACCGTTGCCGCGCCACCCTCGAACTTGATAGGGAGCCGCACGCCGCCGGGAACACTCTCCACGTGCTCGAAACGATCCGACATGGCGAAATAGGTGCTTTGCGTGCCGCGAATGTCCGGAACATCGAGACCGCAAAGCATCGTTCCGCCGGCAATGCGTTCAACGGGATAGGCAAACGGCACGACCAGCAATTTGGTCGCAAGCCCCGCCGCGCCGGCCACCGCCCAGAACGTCTCGCCTTTGCGGTAATTGGTGAATGCGGCCGGCGACGCCAGCGATCCGTCCGGCGCGAGTTCCGGCTGTTTCATGGCGCCAAATCCCAGACCCGGCAGATAATTGTTGGGATTGCGCCGCAGAAAATCGTAGACACCGTGATTCCCGGGATTTTTACACGTGGCAAACGACGACCACGCCGTCGGCGATTGGGGGGGATTGCTGGACGCCAGCCGCTGGTAGGAGCCGCCGTTGTCGAGCAATTTCGCCAGATTCGGCAGTTTCCCCGCCGACAACATCGCATCCACGATGGACGGCTCGACGCCATCGAATCCGAGAATCACGACCCGGCCGCCATTGGACGCCGACACCTGTTCCGCGCCTTGTGCCAAGACGGGAAGAAAGGGGCCATTGGACCCTTTGAAAAACAGGCTGGCGCTTACCGCAACCGCGATGGCCAACCAAGCCAACATCACAAGGCTGATACGTCGTGCCATTTTTTCACTTTCTTTCCTTCGGCGCTTGACCACGGTCCCTATTGTATCGCCAAAAGGATTTCGTATCAATTTTATGGCGATCCTCGGCACAATGCTTGCATAAAATGAAGAATAATGCGTAAAAAAGGTATTTGAGGCATAAAACAAAGATTCTTTGCCCCATTGATTAAAGTTCAGGCTTCGGAAACCGATAAACGGAGCGATGAATAATTGAGACAGGTTAGGCCGATTGCGGCATGCCGGCTGTGGAGAATGGACGCAGACGGCGGGGTTGCCGGGCAGACGCCGGACCGCAAGCGGCGGGAGGATCGAGTATGTCGAGTTCGTTCAGTGTCGGCGGCCTCATGACGGGGTTGGACACAGGCAGTATTGTCAGCCAGCTTATGGCCATTGAGCGCCAGCCCGTGACCCGTCTACAGAATCAAATCAAAGCCCTCAATTCCCAGAAAAGCGCCATCGGAGAACTGCGCACGCAACTCCAGACCTTGCGCGCGAAAATTCAGGATTTCCGTCTTCTGGGCGTATTTTCGCAATATACGGCGACTACAAGCGACAACAAAGTGCTTACGGCCTCCATATCGGGGCCCAACCCCGTCGTCGGATCCTATGCCGTGAACGTGACGCAAATGGCCAGCGCCACCGTCGCGACCGGCAGCAGCGCGATGGGGCAAGCCATCAATCCCGGCGCGGTCCTGTCGTCGAGCGGAATGACCACGGCGGTGACGGCCGGAACCTTCACCATCAACGGCGTTTCCATTACGGTCGATCCCGCGACGCAGACGCTCAATCAAGTGTTGACGGCCATCAATGCCAGCGGCGCGGGCGTTACGGCTTCCTACAACGCGCTCACGGACAAAATTACTTTTGAAAACAGCACGCCGGGTAACACGGCAATCATCAATTTCGGGGCCGACGACGACACCAGCAACTTCCTCTCGGCCATCCATGTGACGGAAGCCACTCAGAGCACAAGCGGCGGCGGTTCGACGGTCGCGACGAGCACACGGAACCTTGGGGCTATTGATAGTGCAAAATTGCTGAACCAGGTTTCCTTCGCCAACGGCGCGATCACAGCGGGCACATTCAAAATCAACGGTGTAACAATTTCGGTGGATCCCGCCGCCGACACCATGCTCGATGTTGTGCAGCGCATTAACGATTCCGGCGCGCAAGTGAGCGCAAGTTACGACGGCACAACGGATTCGCTGCGATTCGTGGCCAAGACGCTGGGTAGCCGCACCATCAGTTTCACGGCGGGAACGAGCAATTTCCTGTCGGTAACGAACCTCGTTTCGCCGACGCAAACGGCGGGCAGCGACGTCCAGTTTACCATCAACGGCGGGCCCGTGCAGACCCGAAACACCAACGAGGTGTCGGACGCCATCGGCGGCGTGACGCTTAGGCTGCTGAGCACGGGTACGAGCACAGTGACGATTGCGGCGGACGACGACAAAATCGTCGAAAGCGTCAATTCGTTCATCACGTCGTTCAACGAGTCCGTGGACAAGATTGTGGCGTTGACGGCCAAGGACGGCACGCTGGCCAACGACGCGACCATCAAAGAAATCAAGGCCACGCTGCAAACACTGGTTTTTGGATCGGTGTCGGGCATCAGCGGTTCGTACAAGTCCCTGATTGACCTGGGCATCACGACCGGCGACACGTTCGACGCGGGCACGACGTCGCATCTGCAACTGAAGGAGGACACCCTGCGCGAGGCATTGCGCACCGCGCGGCTCAACGTGCAGAATGTGTTCTACAACACCGGAACGACGGGTGTCGCCGACCAGTTGTATGCCTATCTGGACAGCATCACCAAAGTGGGTGGATTCCTGAACGACCGGGCGAAATCCAACGGAAGCATTGACCGGCAAGTCCAGGACATCAATGCCCGAATAGATCGTTTGAACGCATCCATCGCGAAGAAGGAAACGCGATTGAAAAAACAGTTTGCGGCGCTCGAACAATTCTCCTCGCAAATGCAATCGCAAAGCACGGCAATTACCGCCTTGTCGAAATACGATTGGTGAAGACGGATAAGGAGTTGCACATGGCCACGTCAACAGCCGGATATGGCGTATACAAGAAAGTGGATGTTGAAACGGCTTCGCAAGGCAAGCTGATCGTGATGATGTTCAACGGGGCCATCCAGCGCGCCGAAGAGGCCCGGCGGCAGTTGGATCGCGGCAGCGTCGAGGGCGTTCACAACAACCTCATACGCGCCCAGGACATCCTCGGCGAGCTGCGCGGCGCGCTAAATATGAACGCGGGGGAACTGGCCCGGAATCTCGACCGGCTCTACGAATATTTTCAGCACCTTCTGATTATGGCCAACATCCGCAAGCAGACGGCGCCCATCGAGGAATGCATCCAGCACATGACCGCGATGCGCGACACATGGAAAGAACTCTTCGAGACAATCGCCAAGGAGGAAAAGCCCGCCGCGCCGCAGATCAACCCGCACGGGGCGGCCGTGATGAACATTCAGGGGTGATGGCGCCTTATTCGATGTATTTTCGCTGGACGCGCGTGCCGATGCCGGCAAGAATGTCGTAGGGGATGCTCTGGGCGTGCCGCGCGAGTTCCTCGACGGTAATGGTTTCGTCGCCGTCCGTGCCAATCAGGGTGGCGGTATCGCCGGCCTCGACATGCTTGAGCGCGGACACGTCGGCCACAATTTGATCCATGCAAACACTTCCGCGGACCGGGCAGCGCTTGCCGCGGATAAGGACATCGGCCTTGTTCGACAAACTGTGCTTGTAGCCGTCGGCGTATCCGACAGGCAGAATGGCGACGCGCGAGGCTTCCGGGGCCGTGTAGGTTCGGCCGTACCCGACGCTTGCGCCGGCTTCGAGTTCCTTCACGAGAATGACCTGCGTTTCCCATCTCAGGACAGGTTTGAGCGGTGAGGAAGCGGGCGGTGTTTCGCCCGGCCACGCCCCGTAGGTCATCAATCCCGGCCGCACCATGCCGAACGCGCTGGAAGGGTAATTCAGAATGGCCGCGCTGTTGGCGGCATGGGCGATTTCGTAGGGGATGCCTTCTTTGTCGAGTTGCCGCAGCACCTGCTTGAATTGCCGGATTTGGTTCAGGGTGAAGGGATTGTCCGGCAGGTCGGCCACGGGAAAATGCGTCGCCACGCCCTCGATGTCTATGTTCGGCACACGGGTTAAAAACAGCATGTTGCGCACGGCCTCGTCGAGTTCGAAGCCCTGGCGGCCCATGCCGGAATCCACCTTGCAGTGGACGGGGATCATTTTGTTGGCTTTGCGCGCGAGTTCGCCGAGCCGTTCGGCGGCCCGCACGTCGGACAACATCGGGCGCAGGTTGTATTCGATGAGGGCCGGAAGCGCATCTTCGGGCGGCTGCACCAACACGAGAATCGGCGCCTTTATGCCGTTTTCGCGCAACACGATCGCCTCGTCCACCATGGCCACGCCCAGCATGGATGCGCCTTCCGCGATGGCGCGGTGGGCGAGGGGAACCGCGCCGTGGCCGTAGGCGTTGGCTTTCATGATGGCCATGATCTGGCAATCCGCCGGAATAATCTGGCGGACAAGCCTCAGGTTATGCGCGTAGGCGCCAAGGTCCACTATGGCCCGCGATGACGATGTGTCGCTCATGATTGCCCTCCCCCTTGAATGGCGCGCCAATTGGCGTACAGGAATTGCGCGCCGGAATAGATGGTTATGCAGGCCACCAGCACGATCGCGCACAGCGAGGCGTAACGAACCGCGGCAAGGTATGTGTCTAGATAGCGCGTGGCCGGCGCCAGCGCCGCCTCGTACCGTTCCCATACCTGCGCGACAATCGCAAGGAACAAAAATATGAACACGAAGACCAGTTGGGTGACGGTTTTGGTCTTGCCCCACCAATTCGCCCCGATGACCAATCCGTCGCTGGCCGCCAGCGCACGCGCGCCGGTGATGAGAAATTCGCGCGCGATTATCGCCACGACAGTCCAGCCCGGAATCCACAGGCACGGAACGTCCATCAACATGATGAGCGCCCCGACGACCAGCACCTTGTCCGCCACCGGGTCCAGCAATTTGCCGAAATTCGTTATCAGCCCGCGTGCCCGAGCGATTTTACCGTCGTAATAATCCGTTATCGCCGCCGCGGTAAACACCACATAGGCAGCCAGAAAAGTGTAATAGTGATGCAGCGACATCAGGGCCACGAACCCCAACGCCATCACGAAACGCGCCAATGTCAACCGGTTGGGAAGATTCATCGTGCGGTTATTGTAGCAGAAGATATTCCGATGCGCATCCTGGATGCGCAGACCCAAAAGCGCGGCGCGAAACCGGGTAGGAATCGCGCTACCGACAGTATGAACCCCGCATGTCCGCCCCTTCCCATGGACGACATGGTCTCAACGCCATAGACATTGCAGACGTTACCTGCCAAGCAACACACGCATCTAGGCCTTAATGCCCGTTATGCGGGAAAACAGATCCGCGTTCGTTTACCGATCCCCGATCGGCGAAAAGGTCCGCGGTTTACTGCGTCATAGTCTGTTTGATTCGCATTTGCTTGGTGAGTTGCACGCCCTCTTCCTTCTTGACCACTTTGCAGATGGCGTATTCGTCTTCCACGCTGGTGACTTCCAGCATGGCGACCTTTGCCTCGCGATGCGCGATAACCTTTCCGCCGGCCTCGATGGGTTCGCCTTCCTTGACGACCATGAATTTTTGGCCCGGCTTTGCGCCGTGCGCCTTGCCGAGGTTGATAATCACCGCATCGTCGGCCGACGCATCCGCAATCAACCCCTGCATCTGACGATCCTCGGCGGCTTTCTTGACAATCTCCTGCACGACGCCGTCCACCAGAGCGTCGAGATTCGATAGGTCCTTCACGCTGCGCTTGATTTGCGCCGCGATCGAAGTGGTCTCCGTGTCAATTAGACGGATATACATGATTGTGTCGGCGCCCAGCGTCGCAAAATCAATAAAACCGAGCATGCGGGCCGACATGACCTTGCCGAGTTGCAATTGGGTATCCTGTTTCGCCAGATCCGATGAGCCCAGGTTCAATTCTTGGAGAAGTTTGTCAAGGACGGCGCGTTCGACGAGTTTCACGCGGCCGTCGGCCTGCACCCTTGCCTCAATTTCACGCTGCAGGACAACATCTGTGCCGGCGCGATCGAAGAAGGCGGTTTGCTCGGACGTTGACGGCAGGAACGCCAGCACCATCGGGCGCGTGGACCACTCATCGAGGGGCTTTTCCTTTCCGGACGCCTTGAGCGCCTCGTAGCGTGCCTTGAGATCGTTGATCTGCGATCGAATCAGTTCACCGCGCTTGACGTCGTTGGCTTCCTTCATTTCTTTTTGTATTTGTTGCAGCATGGCCTTGACCATGCCGTCGTCCCGAATTTCCTGCGCTTTCGAGAGCACTTCCTCGGCCTTCTTGAGATCGCCTTTCTGGCGATATGCGGCGCCCTCGTTGCTCAGCGCCACCACGTTGTAGGGATCCAAGGCGACCGATTCCTGGTACTTTTTAATGGCGGTGTCCACATCGCCCTTTTCCTGCGCGATGCGTCCCGCGCCGTTGACCGCTTCGGCCTTCTGCCAATCCTCGGCAGGTTTGGCCGCCGCCGCGTTAAAGGCCGCTTGGGCCTCGTCCAGTTTGCCGGTCCGCATCAGCGCCGTGCCTTTGACGGTTTCGGCGTAGGCGTTGCCGGGGTCCGCGGCGCTGGCCAATTCGATGGCTTTGGCCGCATCGCCTTTTTCCAGCGCAACCATGGCGAGTCCTTCTTTCGAGTCAATCTGGCCGAATTCCGCCTGGGCTTCATCCAGTTTGCCTTCGGCAGCCAGCGCAAACCCCTTTACGTTGCGCGCAACCTTGGGATCTTCGCCGGCCTCGATGGCGACTTCGGCCACGGCCTTGGCTTGTTCGGTCTTGCGTTGCTGGAAATAGACATTCGCCACGTCGCTGATGACGTCCGCCTCCGCCTTGCCGCTGCCGACCAGCGATTTCAACACCACCTTCTTATTCGTCAAAATGAACGTCAGCGGCAGCGTGGTGAATGGCCCGAAATTCTTTTCTGATCCGAGTTCCGGAGTGTCTTTGATGATGTAATAGTCAATGGCCAGATCGTCGGCGAATTTTTTCAGGGCGGGTTCGTCTTCTTTCCAGCCGATGGCGACAATCCGCAGTTTCTCCTTGTAAAGCGCATCCAGGCGGCGCAACTTCACGGCAATTTCTTCCCCCGTGCTGGTCGTGAAAAAGAACAAAATGACCAGATCGGGCTTGTTCCCCATTATGGTGTCCAAATCCACTTCCTGGCCCCGAATGTCCAGCGCCCTAAAACTCGGCACCTGTTCGCCCTTTGCCGGCACCGCCGCCGCCACAACCGAAAACAGCATGGCGAACACGGCCGCCATTCCCAACGCCCATACTTTTATGCTTGGCATATCCGTTCCTCCCGAAATAAAGCATTCGTCGAGTTTACTGCCGTCTGCTATCCGTACACAATACCCGTCTTGAACGTAATGTTCAACACCCCCGCCAAGCGGAGAAATTTGCGCGGGAAGTTATTCTGATTATACCACACTTTATACCACACTTTTTGACTTGACAAAAAGTCATGAAAATGATATAGTATTTTCAAATTGCTATTTGAAAACTTTATTTTGAAAGCGATTTAGAGATGAGTCATTACCTTACCGGCAATGAAACCAAGGCCCGGCTGCTGGAAGCGGCTGGAGAAGTCTTTGCCGAGTATGGGTTTAGACATGCAAAAGTCCAGGATATTTGCCATCGTGCCGGGGCCAACGTGGCGGCAATCAATTATCATTTCGGGGGAAAAGAACAACTTTACCAAGCGGTGATTCTTCATGCCATTGATGCCGATGAAACTTTTTTGCAAAGTCTGGCCGGGACGCCCGGAACTCCTCCGGATGTTCGCCTGCGGCAATTCATCGGCTCGTTTCTCATGGCCACGCTGAGTTCCGAAAATCCGGCTTGGCATGGGAAATTGCTTTCGCACGAGTTGTCGGATCCCACACCGGCAATCGAGTTGGTGATCGAACATCTGGTGCGTCCCATTCACAACACGTTATTCGCAATTATCAATGAATTGCTTGGCGCGAAAGCGAATCCCGAGGATGCGGAGTTTCTCACCGTAAGCGTGCTGGGCCAGTGCGTGATTTACCACCACGCGAAAGAAGTCGTCGTCCGGATGAATCCGGAACTTCGGTTTGATGCGGCGTCGCTGGATGCATTGGCCGGACGCATTGCCCGGTTTTCCCTGAATGCCATACGCAGTTATGCGGCGTCGGCGACGGATAAGGAGTAACGCGGGTATGAGACACAGAGTATTGATCGCGCTGGTTGCCCTTGCGGCGCTTGGCGCCGGCGCGGTTTTCGTGCGATCCACGCTGGCGGGTTCGGAAAGCGGCGCGTTGTTGTTTGGATTGTCGGCTGAAAAAGCGGAACTGGGCATGGAAAAAACACCGGGACCGGACAGCGGCGAGGCCAAGGCGCCGATTGCGATCGTGCCGGTCGAAATCGTCGAGGCGGACAATGTGTTGCGGATTACAGGGACATTGACGGCGGATGAAAAGGCCGAGGTGGCGAGCACCGCCAACGGGATCGTCGAGGAGGTCTATGTGGAGCGCGGCAGCCTTGTCGAGAAGGGGGCGGTGCTAGTGAAGGTGGATCCGACCGATGTCGAGAACGGTCTTCGCGAGGCCCGGGCCGGCATCGAGGAATTGAAGGCGGCGCTGGGATGGGACGAGAACCGCGACAGCAAGGGATACAACGTGGAGAACCAGCCGGGCGTGCAGATGGCGAAGGCGGCACTCGATCTTGCGGCGGTAAACAACGATCGCATCACGAAATTGTTCGAACAGGGCGCCGTATCGAAGGCCCAATACGACCAGTCCAACACCGAATACGAATCGGCCCGGCAACGCCATCAGCAGGCGCTGTACCAAGCGCGGCAACTTTACCAAAGTTATAAGACCGCCTGCACCAAACTCAAGACGCTCGAAAAGATTCTGGACGACACGACGATCGAGGCGCCCTTTACAGGCTGGGTGACGCAACGGTACGTGTCGAAAGGCGAGCGCGTTTCGACCAATCCGATGGGGGCGGGGGCCAATGTCGCCTCGATGGTAAAAGTGGATCCGTTGCGCTTGTTGCTCATGGTGCCTCAGCAGGACATCGCGCATGTGCAGCCCGGCGGCGCGGTCCGGTTTCAGGTGGACAGTTTTCCCGGCCGGATTTTCACCGGCGAGGTGCGCTACGTCAGTCCGAGTGTGGAAAACATGACACGGTCCATGTCGGTGGAGGCCCTCGTGCCCAATCCCGATCACGTTCTACGCCCGGGCTTTTTCGTCACGGCCGAACTGGTGCTGCCTGAAAAGCGCAAGGACTGCTTCGTGCCGGAATCGGCCGTCGTGCGCGAAAACGACGTGGCCCGGGTCTTTGTCGTGCGCGACGGAAAAGCGCTTGCGCAGGTCGTATCCACCGGCGAAACCCGGGAAGGGCGCGTGCGGATAGTGACGGGCCTTGCCGAAGGGGATAGGGTGATTGCCGAGCCGGACAAGGTCAAAGACGGGGACGCCGTTCAGTAATGCATAAACTGGCCGAGATTTGCGTGCGCCGCCCGGTCTTCGCGACCGTTCTGATCCTTGTCCTCGTCGTGTTTGGCGTTTTCGGCTACTCGAAACTGGGCGTGGACTGGTTCCCGAAAGTGGATTTCCCCATCATTACCATCACCGCCATTCTGCCCGGCGCCGCGCCGGAGGAAATGGAGACCGAAGTCGCCGAAAAAATCGAGGAGGCCGTCAATACCGTCAGCGGCATAGACGAACTTCGATCCATTTCCGCCGAAGGCGTATCGCAGATCATCGTCGTATTTGACCTTGAAAAAGACATTGATGTGGCGTCGCAGGAAGTGCGCGACAAACTCAACCGTGTCTTGCCGGATCTGCCGAAGGACCTCGAACAGCCCACGGTCGAAAAGATGGATCCGGATGCGTCGCCCGTGCTTACGCTGGCGCTGAGCGGACCGTTTCCCATCCGGGAACTCACGGAATACGGCGACAAGGTGCTTCGGCGGCAACTCGAATCGGTGGCGGGCGTCGGCCAAGCCTCGCTGATCGGGGGACAAAAGCGTCAAATCCATGTCCGGCTCGAACCCGCGAAACTGCGCGCATACGGATTGACCATATCGAATGTGGCGGTGGCATTGCAGACGCAGAATATCCAGGTGCCCGGCGGGACCGTGAAAGAAGGCGCAAAGGAATTGACGTTGCGCACGCTGGGCCGGGTCAATGCCGTCGAGGATTTGGGCAATATTCCCGTGGTCAACATCGCGGGACGCGTGGTCCGCATCAACGATCTGGGCGTGGTCGAGGACGGTTCCGAAGAACCGAAAAGCCTTGCCCAATTGAACGACACTCCGGCGGTGCTGCTCAATGTGCGGAAGCAATCGGGCACGAATACGGTCGAAGTGATCCGCAACGTCAAGGAACGGCTCGATACCCTTTTGAAGACGATTCCCAAGGGATACGAGGTGCAGATTGTGCGCGACCAGTCGGTCTTCATCGAAAGTTCGGTGAACACCGTGAAAGAGCATTTGGTCATCGGCAGCATTCTGGCCGCGGTGGTGGTGCTGATATTCCTGGCCAATGCACGGACGACCGTGATTAGCGCGCTGGCGATTCCGACGTCCATCGTCAGCACCTTTGCGGTCATGTACTATATGGGGTTTACCCTGAACGTGCTGTCGCTGCTGGCGCTGACGTTGTCCGTGGGCATCGTGATTGACGACGCGGTGGTCGTGCTTGAAAACATCTTCCGCTATATCGAGGAAAAGGGATGCTCTCCAATCGAGGCGGCCAAGGCCGCGACCCGTGAAATCGGCATGGCGGTGCTGTCTATCACGCTGTCGCTGGTGGCCGTGTTCCTGCCGATCGCCTTCATGGAAGGCATCATCGGACGCTTTATGGTGTCGTTTGGCATCACGATGGCGTCGGCGATCGTCATCAGCATGATCGTCAGTTTCTCCTTGACGCCCATGCTGGCGTCGCGCTGGCTGCGACGCCCGGACAACGGTAATTCGGACGCGGAACACGCCCCGAAATCGAAGAGCCGCGGATTCTACCATGCCATCGAAAGCGGCTACCTCGGATTGCTGAATTTCTGCCTGCATCACCGCTGGCTGGTCGTGCTGATTTGCATTGCGCTGCTCGCGACGGTTCCCTATCAACTCACGCATTTGCGCAAGAACTTCATGGCGGACGAGGATCAGTCGGAATTCCAACTGACGGTCCGGACGCCGGAAGGCACTTCGCTTGAAGCCACCCAGGTATTGATGGGCCGAATCGCGCGCGACATCCGCCGGCTCGAGGGCGTCAACTATACCGTGGCCAGTACGGCCGACACCGAACAGCGCACGCCGAATCTCGGTACGATTTACGTCCGTCTTGCGGATATGCACCTGCGCAAGTTCTCCCAAATGGCCTTCATGGACTACCTTCGGAACAATCTCCTGCCCCGGTATGCCGCCGAAAACCTGCGGGTCAGCGTTGAACCCGTGGCGGCCATCTCCGGCGGCGGACGTTACCAGACGATCCAGTATGTCATTGCCGGGCCGGACATGAAACAGTTGGCGGCCTACGGCCAAACCGTCATGGAAAAACTCAAGGAAGTGCCCGGCGCCGTTGACATTGATTCGAATCTTATCGTGGGGAAACCGCAATACGGCGTCATCGTGGATCGCGAGAAGGCGGCGGATCTCGGCGTGTCGGTGGCGAACATCGCGCAAACCCTGCGGCTGCTGGTGGCCGGCGACAACGTTTCGACCTACAACGAGGGCGGGGAACAATACGAGGTGTTTTTGCGGGCGGGCGCGGCCTACCGCAACAGCCTCGACGAACTGGCGCTGGTCACGGTCCCGTCGCTCACGCGAGGCGCCGTGCCGCTCGGCGACGTCGTGCGGTTCGAGGAAGGCACCGGTCCCTCGCAGATCAACCGGCTGAACCGCATGCGCGAAGTGACCATCTACGGCAATCTCGGCCCGGGCGCGTCGCAGCAGGGCATCATTGACGCGCTCAACGCCATCGTGGCGGATCTCCACATGCCGCCCGAATACAAGACCGAGCTTTCGGGGCAGTCGAAGGAACTGGGCCGCGCCTTCTCGGCGTTCATCATGGTGTTCATCATGGCGTTCATCTTCATCTACCTGGTGCTGGCGGCGCAGTTCGAGTCGTGGCTTCATCCGATCACGATCCTGCTCGCCTTGCCGCTGACGTTTCCCTTCGCGCTGGCCTCCCTGTTTATTTTCAACCAATCGCTGAACATCCTGTCTATCCTCGGCATCCTGGTCCTGTTCGCCGTTGTGAAAAAGAACTCGATCCTTCAGATCGATCACACGAACCAGTTGCGCGCCGAAGGCATGGACCGCCACAAAGCCATCATGCTCGCAAATAAAGACCGCTTGCGCCCCATTTTAATGACGACGGTGGCGTTTGTGTCCGGCATGCTTCCGCTGCTGATTTCGAGCGGGACCGGCGCGGCGGCCAACCGTACCATCAGCAGCGTCGTCATCGGCGGCCAGTCGCTGTCGCTGCTGTTGACGCTCTTGGCGACGCCCGTGGCCTATTCGCTTTTCGACGATATCGCCCATGCGCGGCTCTGGCGGCGGTTGGGACTGAAACGCGGCGCCGAAAACGATTGATCGCGCTTGTGGCAATTCCCTTCAAACGGGAGCCCGGTCGTATCGTTCGACCGCGGCCAGCGCGACGGCCAAACTGCGCCGGATGCATTCCGGATCCATGTTGTCCCAATGATCGAGGCGTGTGTGGTAGTACCTTGGCGGCGACGGGTCCATCGCGACCAGCGCCGTCGCCGCGATGCCGGCCTGCGTGAAGGCCGCCGCATCCGTGGCGCCGATGCGGATTGTCCCGGCGGGAAGGTCGAAACCGCAGTCTTTTCCCGCCTCCTGCACCAGCGCGCTGAAGGCCGCGTCGTTGCGCACCGTGCCGTTGAGATCGCCTGTGTATACCATGAAGTGTTCCGTGTCGTGGAAGGTGTCCAGCGCGAGAAAGGCCGTGGGGATTTCCTTCAACTCCCGATTGTGCGCCGCGGCGAACGCCTTGGCGCCGCGCAGGCCGGCCTCTTCGGAGCCGGTCACCAGGCAGCAGACTTCCGTGTGGTCGAAACGGACGTTCATGGCATGCAGATGCCTGAGCACGGCAACGGCCGCGAACGTGCCGGTCAGATTGTCGTTCGCGCCGGGCGCCACGACGGAGAAACGCGAATAGAAAATGGCCAGAACACAGGCCGGCGCGAACGCGAATCGCGCCCATTCCAAACCATGCCAGCCGGGGAAGGACAACCACGGCGCCACGGGTTGCAAGAGGTGCAGGAAATTGAGGAGCGACACAAAACAAACGCCGGCGATGGTCCAATAAATGACGCCCAACAGGACGCCGCGTCCCATGAGGTTGTAGCGCCATTCATAGGCCGCGTCGGCATGGCCGCCCAGAATGATCCGCCGCCGGCAATCGTCCGAGGCGCGCCGGACCGCGTACACATTGTGCGAGGTGCGTTTTGGGAAAAAGGGATCGAGCACGCGCCAGTATCGCCTGAATTGCAAGGCGACAATCCCCACACCCAGCACGCAGGCGGCGTTGGCGGCTAACGGAAACGACTCGTATGCGAAAATGCCCACGAGAAACAGGAGGCCCGACACCGGCAGAAATCCCATGAGCGCCTTCGGCGACACGCAAAATGGCTCGATGCGAACCTCGTCGGCGCAGGCGATCAGTTCATCCCGGACAAATTCCTGCGCGTGGCGTTCGCCCTCGCTGCCCGGATCGCGCGCCCCGAACGTTTCGATGACGTGCCGCGCGCAATCGATCACATAACCAGCCGCGCCGTGCGGCCATGGCTCACCCGTAGCCGGCATAATGAGTATTCCTCCGCCGTTCCCAACGCACGGGCGTCATTAGACTATGCCGCCGCCCGTGAAAGCAAGATCCGCGCCTGCCGCATCGAGGCATTTGACCGTTATTGCGCCCTTGTGTTAGCATTTTGGGCATTGGGCGACTAGCTCAGGTGGTTAGAGCGCCGTCTTCACACGGCGGAGGTCCACAGTTCGAGCCTGTGGTCGCCCACCAATGAATTTCACAACGGCCGCCGGAACGCGGGAAGCGTTTGGGCGGCCGTTGTCGTTTCGGTCCGCGGCCGCCGGGTTTGCGGCCTGTCTTGCCCCTGTGACATAATCACCCCGGATTTATGACGGGTTTTTTCCCGGGGAGTGAAGCGCCATGGCGGAATGCAAGACCATCCTCGTAGTTGACGACGATCCCGATATCCGTTTTTTCTGCACGACGGTACTGGGGGGCGCGGGATACAATGTCATTACCGCAGACAGCGGTGAAACCGGCTTGGAAATGGCCCGGACGGAAAACCCGGACCTGATCATTCTCGACATCATCATGGAGCGTTTGGATTCGGGGTATCGCGTGGCGGACGCACTGGCCGGGACAATCCCCATCATTCTTCTTTCGTCCATTCTGAACGAGTCGGATCAAATCTTCGATCCGAAAGATCTGCCGGTTGCCGCCGTGCTCAGCAAGCCGATTTCGCCCAAGATGCTGCGCGATACCGTGTCTCAGGTCTTGAACGCCGGAGTCTAGGCGCCGGACCCCAATTGAGGCTGTCGCGGCATGAAAAAGCCCAAAATAGGCCTTTTGTTTCTGGCAGGCGATTCGTGGTGGGACGCGGGTGTCTGCGACGCCAAGGAAGGCCCGTATGCCGGGTTCCTGGACCTCGTCCGCCGGGATTGCCGCGCCGCCGCTGCCGCGCTTTCCGAAACAGCCGATGTGGTCGCGACGGATCTGTTGCACACTGTCGAGGAAACGATCGCGGCGGCACGGTTTTTCAATGCCCAGGATCTCGACGCAATCCTGTTCTGTCCGATCATTTGGACGAACGACCGGCCTGTCGTCGCCTTCATCCAGGAAGCCCGCCGCGTGCCGGTGATGCTGTGGGCCCACGATCCGTATGGACGTCTCCTGCCGCACTACCACATCGAAGAATGGCTGCGCGCAAGCGGCCCGGTGAGCGTCCAGCAATGCTCGAACATCTTCCGCCGCTTTGGCTGGGCTTACGAAAGCGTCTTCGGAAGCGAAAAAGACCCGCGTACCCTGCGCCGCATCCATGCGTTTGCCGCCGCCGCCGCGGTTCGCAGCGGACTGCGCGGCACACGGATTGCCGTACTGCCGGCGCCCTGCCAGATGGTGATGTCCACATGGGCCGACGCGTTTCATTTGCTCGAACGTTTCGGCGTCGAACTGCTGCACGTTTCGGTCGAAGAATATGCGCGTCTCGTGGACGGCATATCCGACAACGACGTGGACGAATACGAGGCGTATCTGCGCGCGTTGTGTCCCATTACGGGCGTGACGGACGACGAACTCCGCGCTTCCGCGCGGCACGCGCTGGCCATGGTGCGACTAACCGAAGAAAACGGCCTGTCCGGTATCGCCATCGAGGATTTCCATCCCGAATTTTACCGTCGTTTTGGATTTCGCCCGCACCTTGCCCATCCGAAATTGGGCGAATTCGGTTGTATCGTGGGCATGGAAGCCGACGTGCCTGGAATTCTGTCAGCATTGATTGCAAGCCGTCTCGCGAATCGTCCGGGCATGTTCAACGAGTTCTTCACGATCGATCGCGACGCCGGCGCGATTCTCATGGGCCATCCTGGTTACGGCGAACCCGCCTTCGGGGATCCCGCGACGTTCATGGTGACGCGCGATCTCGAATTCGATCCGTCGCAACCGGCGGGCGCGTGGCTTTCCTACCGCGCCAAGCCCGGCCCCATGACATTCTTCAACCTTACGCCGGAATGCGGCAACCTCAAAGCGACGGCGTTTCGCGGCGTCGAGGAGGGCGGCCCGCGTCTGATGGACGGTTACGCCCACATGCTTGTGCGCATTTCGGGCCGCGTGGAGCGGCTGTTCGAACGAATCGTGCAGCGGGGGCTGATTCAGCATTGGGGAACCGTTCACGGCGACGTCATGCCCGAACTCGAATGCTTCGCACGAATGACGGGATTGGATCTCGTTGTCCTCGACGAATAATTCCATCGGAAAGAGAAATGAGCTGGACAGCCTGTCGCACGTCGTTTTCGTACACGTTTTGCCTGTTTTTTTCGTTGTGTTTCGCGGCGCAGATGTGTTGAAATGCACCCATGCGCATCGCATTTGTAGACTTGCTTTTTTCATGGCCGCCGCAGGGCGGGGCCGATGCGGACGTATTCCATACCTGCGCGGGCATTCAGGCGCTCGGACACGACGTGCATTTGTTCGCGGCGCGCCACGTTGAATCGCGCGAACGAACCGGCTTTGAACCGGCCGCTCTGCCTTTTCCCGCGACCCGGCTGGATTTCGACGAGGCCGCCATGAACCGGAAACGCGTTCCGGCGCGGTTTCGCGAGGCGGTGGACGCCTGGCGCCCCGACGCGGTGTTTTTCACCTTCGGGTATTTCTTGAAACCGTATGTGATGGAGGCGTTGGCCCATTATCCGTCCATCGCGCGTTTCTATGCGTACGAACCGTTTTGCCCGCGCGATTTGCGACGCTTCAAGGACGGCGCTCCATGCCCCTACGACTATCTGCGCACGCCTGACATATGCCGCCGGTGCGCCCTGAAGTCGCTTGCGCCGGAAATCAGGTCGTGGCGTTTCCTCGCATGGGGGCGCGACTACTGGGCCGCGCGCGCGTTTATGCCCGGTTATCATGCGCGGCTCGCCGCCGCCTTGCGAAACTGCCGGGCCGTTGTCGTCTACAACGAAATGACCCGGCGCCTCTTCGGTGGATTCAACGAAAACGTGTTTGTCGTTCCCGGCGGCGTGGAGGTGGGAAAATATACGGTATGCAACAAGCCTGAAAACCGTCCGATGGTGGCGTTGATGACCGGCCGCGTCGAAGATCCGGTCAAAGGCCTGGGCTGCCTCATGCGCGCGGCGGTTCGCCTGAGACGGCATCGCGACGACTTCGAGGTTTGGGTCACGCGCCCGGACTGGCCCGATGCGCCGCCGGGGTTCAAGGCGACCGGCTGGCTGGCGCCCGAAGCCCTGCGGGATCTTTACGGCCGGGCCGATATCTGCATTGTCCCGTCGGCGTGGGACGAACCGTTCGGCATGGCCGCGGCGGAAGCCATGGCTGCGGGGCGTCCGGTTTGCGCAAGCCGAGTCGGGGGGCTTCAGGACATTGTCGTGGATGGCGAGACCGGTTTTCTTTTCGACCGGGAAGACGATGCGGGGCTGGCCGAATGCATGGGCCGGCTTTTCGACGATGCGGCCTTGCGGACAAGGATGGGCGCGGCGGGACGTGTCCGCGCCGAATCGGAGTACGATTGGCCGCGCATTGTCGCGAGGCATTACCCGCGCATTTTGGAGCGGTTGGCTTCATGAACAAAGCGCGCCGCATAGCCGTGTATTGGAGTCCGGGCCGATCGCTGGAATCGGCGCTTGAAGCCATGGCCGCGACCGAACCGGACGCCCGCCTGTGCGCCATTGTCCCACAGGGATACCCGTTGAACGATTCGGAACGAACTTTGGCGCGGGACGTTATCCAGGCCGGCGAGGCTCATTACACGCTACGCAATCCGTGGCCGTTGTTGCAATGGATTCGGCGTCTACGGCGCGAACGGTTCGACCTGCTGATCGTGCTGTTTGACAGTCCCCGGCTGATGGCCATGGCCGGGGCGGCGCGCCCGTGCAAGGCCGCCTGCCTGCTTCCAAACCGCGTTTTGCTTCCTATGCCGGCCTCGTTCCCCGCCGCGATGGCGCTGCTCCTTGCAAGGCGCCTGAGGGGGAGCTGCGTCCATGCTTTTCTCTGGCTGTTGGTCCGGTTATCCAAAACGCGGGGCGAACGCACATCAGACCGGTAGGCGACCGGCCGCTTTTCACTGAATCCCGGCCGATTTTGGCCTGCCTGTGGCGGATGACGGAACGGAACGAACATGGTATGCTGTCCGCCGGCTTGGGAGTTTCATTTTTGAAGACAATCGTCTTTGTTGTGGCGTTCATGGCGGCGGCCTGTGCGGCCCATGCCGTCGAACCGGTGACTTTGTATTACTGGGGCACGGACAACGATGTCCTGGCGCTGGACCTGATCCAGGAATTCGAGCAGCGTCACAATGGTTCGGACGGCGGCACGCCGATTCGGGTGATTATGGGCCAGACGGCATCGCTGGATCGGACGGGGGATCCGCAGCGGCTCCTCTGCTCGATTACGGGAGGCGATCCGCCCGATGTGGTCTGGTTCCCGCGATTCGCCGTCATCGCTTGGGTGCAGATGGGTGCGCTCGAATCCTTGCAACCCTACCTGGATCGCGATTTGGCCGAGCGTCCGAGCGACCCGTTGACCTTGCGCAAGGACCTGTTTTATCGCGCATGCTGGGACGAGTCCGAGTATGACGGCCAGGTCTATGCCATCACCGCGACGGCGGACAACCGCATCCTCTACTACAACCAGGATATCTTGGACAAGTATGCCGGGGCGCTCAAGGCCGCCGGATGCGTCGCGCCCGGCGATCCGTCCAGACCTGGCCCGCCGCAGACTTGGGAACAACTAAAAAAATGCGTTTCCATTCTCACGCAATTCGATGCGCAGGGCCGGTTGAGCCAGGTCGGCTTCATCCCCAATTACGGCAACGCATGGCTCTATCTCTACGGCTGGCTGAACGGCGGCGAATTCATCAGTCCGGACGGCCGCACCTGCACGCTCGATGCCCCGGAGATCGTGGACGCGCTCGTCTTCATGACGGAACTCTACGACCTGATGGGCGGAATCGAGGCGGTCAGCGCCTTCGAAACCTCGCTGCCCAGCACCGGCATGGACCCGTTCATGTCGGGCAAGGTCGCAATGAAAATTGACTGCGAACCGTTTATCGGATACATCGCCTCGTCCCGCCGCGATCTGCGTTTCGGCGTTACGCTGCCGCCCGCGCCGGAAGGCAAGCCGCGCATGGGCTGGTCGGGCGGCTGGTCGTGGGTAATTCCGAAAGGCGCCAAGCATCCCGTCGAGGCATGGGAATTCATCAAGTTCATGGCGTCGAAACGGGCGTTTCAGATCCGGGCCGACGCGCAACGCCAATTCGCCCGCGCCAGCGGGACGGTATATGTTCCCTATTTGTGCGGTCGTCCCGACATCAATCTATGGGCCGCCGAACATTATGTCTACAGCGACGCCACCATCGAACAGCGATTCAAGGACGCCCAGCGCGTCGCCGTCGAAACGCTTCCCATTGCGAAGTACCGCCCGCGCACGCCTGCAAGCCAACTGTTGTGGAACGAGCACGTCCGCGCGATGGAGAACGGATTGTACAAGCGTTTCGACCCCAACGATCTGCGGCGCAACGCCCGGCTTGCCCTTGAAAGCGGCGCGAAAGTCGTTCAGGCCGAATTGGACAACATATTCAATCCGCCGCCGTATCCGGTCCTTTCCTGGAGGCCGGTCGTCGTCGCGTACATTGTCCTGCTCGTATTCGCCGGCGTGTTGATGTACTGGCATTTCGGGCGATCGATTCGCGCGCGCGGGTATTTTCGCCGCGAATACCACGCGGGCTATCTGTTTGCGGCGCCGTGGTTCATCGGCTTCGCCGTATTCGGCGGCGGACCGATCCTGTTTTCGCTGCTCATGAGTTTCTGCCAATACGACGTGTTCACGCCGCCGAAATTCGTGGGGCTCAAAAATTACGCCGACATGGCCTTCCACGATCCCCTGTTCTACAAATCGCTGTGGAACACGCTGTACATGACCTTGGGCATCCCGCTCGGCATGGGCCTGAGCCTCGCCATCGCCATGTTGCTCAATCACGAAATCAAGGGCATGGCGGTGTACCGCACCTTCTTCTACCTTCCCGCGATTATGCCCGCTGTTGCCGCGTCCATACTCTGGATTTGGATTTTCAATCCACACGAGGGAATCCTGAACGCCCTGCTGGCCCAATTCGGCATCGCGGGACCGGCATGGCTGCAGAATCAGCACTGGGCGAAGCCCGGCCTGATCGTCATGGGATTGTGGGGCGCGGGCGGGGGCATGATCGTGTGGCTCGCCGGATTGAAGGGCATTCCCGCGCATTTGTACGAGGCGGCCCGCATGGACGGCGCGGGACCGCTGCGTTGTTTTTGGAATATCACCCTCCCCATGCTGAGTCCCTATATTTTGTTCAATCTGATCATGGGACTCATCGGAACATTCCAAATCTTCACGCAGGCCTATGTGATGACGCAGGGCGGACCGGTGGATTCGACGTTGTTCTACGCGTACAACCTGTTCAACCACGCTTTCCGTTATCTGAAGATGGGCTACGCGTCCGCCATGGCATGGGTCCTGTTCGGCATCGTGCTGGCCTTGACCGTGCTGCAAATCCGCCTGTCGAAAACCTGGGTCCACTACGAATCGGGCGATTGACGGCTTTTTCGCGCTTTCCGCGATGGATCGCCGCGGCCGGCGCCACATGCAAGGCATCGTTGACGGATTGTTCTCCCACGATCTGTTCGCACAGGTACGGCACAAAGCGCGGGGCGTCATTCCTTGCCTTCGATAAGGGCATGGAACGACTTGAGCACGTCCCGTTTGCTTCCCCATGCCCGGCGGACATTGCCGGGATCCAACAGCCGGCAAGTCCGCGTCAGCACGTTGCGCTGGACGCGCCATCCCTTGAAGACGACCAGATCGGCCCACCAGAACCGTCCGCCCAGCGTCGGCATGCTCAGATTGGGCATCCCGCCCATTTTCGCGGCAGAAGGAATTGCGTCTTCCCACTCAGGAGAGCCCGCCGGACCCTTCGCGCCGGTCTTTTTCGGAGCGCCGCCTGTTTGCGAACCGGTCAGAAACGCCACGACTGTGTCCACGACACACGGATTCCGCGTAATGAATGTGTGCGAGTCATAGACCTCCAAGGGACTGTCCAACCCCGGAAGCCGCGTTTCCGCCACGGAAACGGTCCCGTCGTTGGGCAATGCCAACCGGCCCCGGCTAACCCACGACGTGGGATTTTTCCAATCGAATGATTTCGTGCCGGCAATAATCAGCGTATCCGCGCGGGGAATCGCGCATATCGCATCGAGGCGCCCCTTCGACATGAGTTCCTGTCCCGCCGGTCCGAACAGCCATTTCAGCGGCGTGTCGTCAAGGAGCATCCTCGCCACGGCCGACCCCTGGTTCGGCGGCGCGATCATCGCAATCCGGCCCAGTTTCGGCGTGTCGTGGCTCTTTATCATGCTTCGCACCACGATCCCGCCCAGGCTGTGCGTCACGAAGTGGATCCTTGCGTTGAGTTTCTCATTCAGCAGATAACACTCGTGCAGCGCCTGGGCGGACTCCTCGATCGTCTGCCGCGTGCTCAAGTAGTCCCAGTTCACGACGTTGAAGCCTTGGAGCTTCAAGGCGTCTTCTATCGGATGCATGGAACTCTTCCGCCGTCCCAATCCGTGGATCAATATCGCGCATTCGGCGGCCATGCTCCGTGACTCCTCAGTTCTTTGTCGTTGCCGGAGGGTCATAACGGGCGGTCATGAGCGACAAGGTTTCTTTCAGGCGGTCCCGCGTGTCGGCCGGTTCGAGCAGTTCCGCGTGCGCGCCGAAACTCAGCACCCATGCAAAGAGTTCCAGTTCGTTGCCCGCCGACAACCTCAGTTCCACGCTCCCGTCGGCGCGCCGCGTAATCTTCTGGTCCGCGCTCCACGTCCGCTCGGACACGTACTCCGCCACGTCGGGCGAAAACCGAATACGCACCGGAAACGGCTGCTTCACGATGAACCCGAACACCTCCGGCGCGGATTCGTGCTCGCCTTCGGGCGGTTTGAATGTCTCGTTCGTCATCGTTACCGACTCGATGCGATGCACCGCGAGAACCATCGGTTCCTTGTACGGTTCCTGGCCCGGCTTCGGGATCAACTGGCATTTCAGATACAACGCGTCGCGATAACCCACAAACCGCAGCGGTCCGACCCGGTACTCCTTCGTCGCGTGCCGCGACACCGCGTGATAGACCACCGTGCAGATCTTCCGTTTCCGCATCGCGTTTAGAACGATCTGGATGTGCGCCTGCTGCCGCGAATAGTCAATCCGTCCCTTCGGCAGCGACTCGGCCAGCCCGTCCGACACCCCGCCGCGCTGATCGAAATCCGTCAACAGCGCCGTCGCATGCCGCACCGTTGCACCCGCCTCCTCGCGCAAATCCTTCGGCAACAGATGGCACACCAGGTCGCGGCAGATCAGCAGGTTCGACAGCGATTCCGCCGACAGACTGACATTCAAGGGACGCCGCGGCGCCTCCGCCCAATACTCATGCTGCCGCCCGTTCTTTTGCGACCGCACCTTCACCGGGATGGCATACGCCTGATCGATCTGCGCCAGCATCCGCAGCACCGTTTGCTTCGAACACGAAAACCGCCGTGCCAGCTCCGACAGCGAATACCGCTTTCCGCTGAACAACAACAGGCCAAACAGTCCCAGCAGCTTGATCGCCGCATTCGCATCCGGGTCTATTTTCCTCGGCATTATCTTCCCTCCAACAGGTCTTCCGCGTCCTGATTCCTAACTCCTAACTCCTTATCATTCCACAGTCTGGAACGATCATGCCCTATTTTTTCTCCATAATCAAACCAATAAACCGCAGATTACGCAGATGATCGCAGATATTCACGGAGAAACACAAAATGAAAAAAACTCAACCCTCTGCCTCTTTCATTCCCAGACCCTATAGATCTTTCCGTTTGACACAACCAGTAAAATGGCGCTATAAGAAACTTAGTCGTGGGGTTTACATTGATTTCGAGCAACGGAGGGAACTCTGGTGGCATCGGGAACTTATCCCAAACCCCAAACCCCTTCGTGATCTTTGTGCCCTTCGTACTGAATTCTTGCCGATTTTTATGCTTGACACAACCAGTAAAATGGCGCTATAAAAAAATCAGTCTTGGGTTTTATGGAAAATTCGAGCAATGGAGGGAACGGGGATGGCATCGGGAACCTATAGCGTATCCGTCCGCAAATGCGCCACCTGCCGCTTTTGGGATGCGGACGACCGCCGGATCAAGTTCGTCAAGTATCAAGCCACCTATGTTGACTGTCCAACCGGCAACCACCCGTGCCTCGCCCAGCCCGGCCGCTCCCCCCGCGCCGTTGACCATTGCATGAAGTGGGATCTCTGGGAGAAGTTGTTGTAAGAAACAGGGTCCGGAGCACGATAAGACATGGCACGAGGCGATCATATAAAGGTTCGGCGGTTCCTGTATTCCCATCACGGTATTGACTGCGGCGACGGCACCGTCATCCACTACACCGGCTCGCCGTTGCATCGGATAAATGCTGCTATCCGTAGAACGCCTTTGGAGGCCTTCACCAAGGGCAAGAAGCAGTACATCATCCCGTATAATCCGCAGCCATCGCCCGATGAAGTCATCAGGCGCGCCACGGATCGACTGAATGAGGAAAAGTACAGCCTTGTCTTCAACAACTGCGAGCACTTCGCAACCTACTGTATGACTGGCGCAGGTAAGAGTCCGCAAGTGCTGAAAGCGATTGCCGCTACTGTCGTTCTTGTCGGCGGCGTGCTTACGCTGATCGCTGCAACCAAAACAGGTGATGTACGAAAAGATACATCGGATGCCTAAAATAATGGACAAGTAAAGGAGGAGATTCGAGATGGCAGCACCTGACTACACACAGAAGTTTTACGACGCATACGAAGCCGAAAAGGCAAAAAGAAAGCGCCCTACGGTACTGGTCTGTGGGTACACGGGTAGCGGAAAGAGCTCGCTTATCAAGGCAATCTGCGGCGGCATTGTTCCGGATGATGAGATAGGCGATGGAAGACCCAAGACAATGGAATACAAAAAGTATGAAACAGAAGACATTCGCGTGTACGATTCGCGGGGTCTTGAGCTTGGGGAAACAGAAACGAAGTTCACTGCGATGACGAAAGATTTTGTACGCAACCTTCAGAATGACAGCAATGTCGATAACCATATTCATCTCGTGTGGTATGCCATTCAAGGTTCCGGCGCAAGGATAACCGACTGCGACATCAATCTGATGCAAAACATCTTCGATCCAAATCATCTCATCGTTGTCCTTACCAAGAAGGATATCACGCGTCCCGATCAACTAGAGGCGTTGACGGCACGCCTAATCGAAGCTGGCGTGTCTCCCCAGAGAATCGTTGCCACAAGCGATCTTCAAAGTGGGGCTAAAGGCTGTAAGGAATTGATGAGGCTGAGTTACGAGATGTTGCCGGAAGCCTACCGGGATGCCTTCATGAGAGCACAGGAAATTGATCGGGAAACAAAGATCGCTGCTGTCTATGCCAAGTCAACAAAGGCTGCTGCGATCATTTTAACGGCAACAGGCTCAGCCACCGGGATTGCTGCAGCACCAATCCCTGTCGCCGACGCTCCGATCTTGATGGGTGTACAAGCCACAATGATTGGTTCATTGGCGGGTCTATATGGTTTTGACCGAAGCCGGGTAAGTTTTGCTGCGCTTCCGATTCTAGCAAGGACTGCAGGCATGCTGGCGGCCACTTCGCTGTCAAAAATGATACCAGGCCTTGGCTCTCTTATTCAGGCGACGGTAGCAGCAGCCATAACAGGGGCTATGGGTTACTTCGTTAAGGATCAGTTTGAAAAGAACGCGATAGCAGTCATCAATGGACAACCCATTCGTGAGTTGCAGTTTGATCCAAATGTGTTTCAGAGATACTATAATAACTATCATCATGATAATATAAGTGGATAGGAGTCACGGATGAAAGTTAACGTCCTTGTAGCCGGACGCACGGGCGTTGGGAAAACAAGCCTGATCAAGGCAATGACCTATGCAGGGACTGTTCCCGAGAAGGCCATCGGCGAAAAGGGTGCTCCATGTACGCGCGGATACGATGAATATGAAACTGACGCAGCCATTTTTGTTGATGCCGAGGGAATGGATGGTGGTCAGAGTGTAAAGGAGTACCTTGATTTCATCAACGACGAACGCCGCAGACGAATGTCTAAGGGCAAGGCCGAACAGATCTTTCATTGCGTATGGTACTGCATTGACGGCAGCGGGGCACGGGTCCAAAATGGAGACAGAGAGATCATCAAGGAACTCTCGCCTCACGTAATCGTGGCTGTGACAAAAGCCGAACTTATGCGAGACAAACAGAAACAGGATATGATTGATTCGTTGTTGGAATTCCATCCTCGGGATCAACTCCTCATTGTGTCCAGTCACAAAGCTACAGGGCTAGATGAACTTGCTTCTAATACGATGAGAGTTGGCCGCGTAGGGATCAATGAAGCGAAAAAGTGGGAGTGCTATTACGCAGAAGTTGCTGCTATACGTAGACGTCGGCGTACATTTCGGACAAATCTGCCTTGGCTTGACCGACTCTGGTTAGAGGTATTTGATCCCTTGTCAAATGAGTTATGTATGAACGATGAAGGAGACATTTAGCATGGAGAAGGTTGTAAGTACTATAGTTGGTCTTGGTATTCCGGGGTTGGTACTCTTGGCTGCCATTGCCAGTACAGGTCTTACGGGAGGGGCTGCAATTGTTACTACGCTCGCACTCCTCGGAGGTCCCTTTGGAATGCTAGGAGGTATTGTGGCTATTAGCGCCATGGTATTGATTTCGCGTGGTATTACCAAATATGGGTTCAAACATCTCTTGACAGCTTCGGTCGACAGCATGCTTAAGAAAGGGATGACGAAGGCGGACATTATTGCCAAAATAGAGACCTATCCGATATCACGTGAATTGAAGACATTTATCAAGGGATCGTTAGAGGATTGATTGTAGGTTCAGATCCTCTTTCCGTTGGTTGAGTCATGTCTGTCGTGGCCGGTTTTCGGTCCATTTGGCCCATGACAGGCTGGACAGCCTGTCCTACGGGTGTTGCTGCAGAATCAGCGTGACAGCAACCAAAATGCAAGGGGGGTTGATAACTGGAAACCTTCTCGCTCCTGAAGATCCCCATCAAGGGAGGAATAGCGATGCAGCGGTGACCGGAAAGCCGGGCGCATTCATCCCGCCGCGCGTAGTGGCGTGGTTTCCCTCGTGGGCTTATTCTTGGCGAGGTCGTGGGCATTCTGGAGGTTGAGCCAGAACTCGGGGGTGGTGTCGAGCGCTTTCGCCAGCAACCATGCCGTTTGGGAGGTAACGCCGCGTTTTCCCCGGATTAGTTCGTTGATGCGCTGGACGGGCACGCCGAGATGCGCCGCAAAAGCCACTTGGCTTACGCCGAGCGGCTTCAGGAACTCCTCGAGCAGGATCTCGCCGGGATGGGTGGGGATTCGGTTTTTGGGGATCATGTATTCGACCTTCCGTGGTAGTCCACGACGTGCACTTCGTGCGCATCGCCGCCGCACCAGCGAAACACAATTCGCCAACGGTCGCTGACACGTATGCTGTGGTATCCGCGCCTGGTTCCTTGCAGCGCCTCCAGGCGATTTCCGGGAGGCGCTTTCAGATCGCTCAGGCTTCTTGCCGCATTGATCGAATCGAGTTTGCGCAAAGCAGCGGAAACAATGTCCGGGGGAAACCGCCGCGCATGACGGGTCGGTCTCCCGTGGAACAAATTTTCCGTCGGCTTGTCTGCAAACGTCGCTATCATTTCGCTGTACCTGTATTGATTATACCGTTTTCACGGATACCGTGCAAGTGTTCAATGAAAAAGTTCAAGCGGAAGTTGAGTAAGTCTTGAGGTGTTTTTTGCGGGGCTTGGGGGTAAGGCTTTCCAATGACAACAGTTATGGATGTGTTGTGTTCGCGGGAGTGTCGCTAGTGAATATGTGAAATAGCGCTT
>Ga0116146_1001108_pt1 | contig 29089 bp, 29 predicted proteins | sample AD_JPNHG2_MetaG_FD_89748 | JGI IMG/M metagenome (GOLD analysis project Ga0116146, IMG submission 89748) | Active sludge microbial communities of municipal wastewater-treating anaerobic digesters from Japan - AD_JPNHG2_MetaG | ecosystem: Engineered > Bioreactor > Anaerobic > Digestate | place... | reverse complement strand
ACTTATGCCTGAAAAACTCCCGAGCCTTGTCGGCATCAGGATCGGAAAACAGTTGGTTTTGGCCCTGTTTCAGTTCAACTGCCTTGTTCATAACGTATCTCCTTAATCCTCCCGGATTTATATTGCTGTAACGCGTAACGCTACTGCTGTTTCCTAGTTATGTGCGTATAGTTCGTCGACCGCTTCCTTCTCGTACATCTGGTCGATGAGGTCCTTGTATTTCTGCTGCACGACCTTCCGCTTGACCTTCAGTGACGGCGTTAGCTCCCCGCCTTCCTGCGAGAAATCCGTCTTCACTATCCGGTAGTTCTTGATCGATTCGTACTTGGCCAGGTGCTTGTTCCGCTCCTCGACATGCTGTTTGATCATGTCGAGCACTTTCGGGTTATCCAGCAGTTCCGCCGGTTTTCCGTACGTTATTCCTTCCTGCTTGGCGAAGCGCTCCACCTCTTCCAGGTTGATGTTGCACAAACCGGTGAGATACTTCTTCTTCTCGCCGATGACGATGAACTGCGTGAAGAGCGGGTCAGACTTAAAGAGGTTTTCGATCTTCTGGGGCGCCACGTTCTTGCCGCCCGATGTGATAATCAGGTCCTTCTTCCGGTCCGTGATGAGGAGGTTCCCCTCGTCATCAAACATCCCGATATCGCCGGACATGAAATACCCGTCGGGCGTGAAGGCCTCGGCCGTCTCTTCCGGCAGCTTCCAGTATCCCTTGATGACGTTGCCGCCCTTGATCAGAATTTCGCCGTCGTCGGCTATCTTGATGTCCTGTCCGGGCATCGGCTTGCCCGCAGTCCCGATCCGGTAATCGGCCAGGGACTGCATGGTCGCCGGGGCCGTGGTCTCGGTCATGCCGTATCCCGATATGACGGTGATGCCGGCGGCATTGAAGAACCGTATGATCTCCTCGGCCGTGGGGGCGCCGGACGCCGTCATCCAGGAAACGCGGCCTCCCAGTTTTTCCTGGAGTTTCTTGAAAATGATGGCATAGGCTATCTTGTATTTCAGTTTAAGGGTGACGGGAATGGTCTTGTGATTTTCCCTGAGCTCGCTGATGCGGTTGCCGACCTTTTGGCCCCACCGGAACACCTTCTGCTTGAACGGGGACTGTTCCTGCACCTGCGCCATGATCTTCTGGTACACTTTCTCGCACACGCGGGGCACGGCCAGGATCATGGTGGGCCGCTTCTCGGCGAAATCGGCAAGGAGGGTGTCTATGCTTTCCGCGTAGGAAGTCCATATGCCGCAGTACATGGCATAGAAATGCCCGGCTATCCTCTGGAACACGTGCGACAGCGGCAGGAACGCGACCAGGACGTCCTTGTCGGAGGCGAAATGCGGCTCGATCCTGTCGAGGGACTGGACGACCCAGAAAATATTGCCGTGGGATATCATGGCGCCCTTGGGGAGTCCCGTGGTCCCCGAGGTGTAAACCAGGGTCGCAAGATCATCCTGCGTGACCTCGGACGCGAGCTTTTCGAACAGGGACTGATCCTCGGCGTGCTTTTTGCGCCCAAGCTCCATGAGTTCCCTGAAGGTCATGATTTTGGGGTTCGTTTTGTCTGCATCGGCATCCTGCATGACAACGATCTTTTCGAGGTCGGGGCACTTGTCCATGACCTCGAGCGCCTTTTTGAGCTGGTTTGCATCTTCAGTGATGATGACCTTTGAGCCGGAATTCTGAAGTATGTATTCCACTTCCTCGGACACCAGGGTGGGATACACCGGTATGACGACGCCGCCTATGCCCAGGGTCCCCATATCCGAGTAGCACCACTCCAGCCTGTTCTCGGACAGGATCGCGACCATCTGCCCTTTTCTTACCCCGAGCGAATACAGACCCAATCCCACGGCGCGGGCCCGGTCGTAATATTCGTTCCAGGAAGCGGTCTCCCATTTTCCGGCCAGCTTTTTCTCGACCGCAAGCCTGTCCCCGTATTTTTTAACACGATTGCGGAACACATCATTCATAGTCTTTTCTAAAAATTCCATGTAACTCCCCCTCTTTTTAATACCAATCGTTTATACCACGCCTTTCAGGTCATCATGCGGGTTCTTCAACAAACCGCATTATTCTCATATTCCCGTATCGGGACAACACTGCCCTGCTATTTTCCCTTGAAGCCCGGTTTGCGTTTTTCCAGAAATGCCGCGATACCCTCCTTCTTGTCCTCCGTCTCCGCCAGCTTCCCAAAGAGACGGCTCTCGAGTTTGAGCCCCTCTTCAAGCGTCATGTCCCCGCCTTTCGTCACGGCCTCAATGATGGCGCCCATGGCGACACCGCCCTTGAACGACAGGTCCTTGGCGAACTTCATCGCCTCTTCAAGCAGCGTTGCATGGGGGATGACCCGGTTTACCAGGCCGATCCTGTCGCATTCCGCCGCGGGCAGGAACTTGCCGGAGAGCATGATCTCCATGGCGCGGGCCTTGCCCAGTATGCGAACCGCGCGCTGGGTCCCGCCGAAGGCCGGCATGATCCCCAGCATGATTTCCGGAAGTCCCATCTGCGCCTGGTCGCTGATGAAGCGTATATGGCACGCCATGGACAGCTCGGTGCCGCCGCCCAGGCAGAGGCCGTTGATGGCGGCTATCATCGGTTTCGGCGAAAATTCTATAAGGTTCATAATTTCATGGGCCCGGCCGGTAAGGGTCTCGCCCGCCTCGCGGGTATTGACGTTCTGCACCTTGTTGATGTCCGCGCCCACGACAAAGGTACCGCCTTCGCCGGTTATGACCACGACCTTTACCGCGTCATCCACCTGGATCTTGTGGAGACAGAACTCCAGCTCGAGCATGGTCTGCTCGTCCAGGGCGTTCATCGGCGGATTGTTTATCTTCATGAGGGCCACGCCCCGCTCATTGACTTCATAACTGCATTTCGCGCTCATTGATCATTTCCTCTGCATCAATTTTTATACTAACGTTTTGCCGCGGCGCGGAATGCGCCGCGGCAAAGACATAAATCTACTTCTTCTTGAGACCCATGATCGCGCGGGCTTCGGCCGGCGTCGCTATCGGCCTGCCGAGGCACTCGCACATCCGCGCGGCGACTTCAACGAGCTCGTAGCTTCCCTTGGCAAGCTCGCCGTTGGGCATCCGTATGTTGTCCTCGAGGCCGACCCGCAGGTGGCCGCCCAAGAGGCATGACTGCATGATGGCCGGGAACTCGTCCGTGCCGACGCCGCAGGTGGTGAAGTTCGCCTTCGGAGGCAGAGCGTTCATGAGGGCTATGAAGGCATCGGCCCTGAACGCCTGGCCGCCGGCGACGCCCCAGACGAAGTTGAAGTTCATCGGGTCGCTGAAGATGCCCTGCTTGGCGATGAGCATGGTGTTGTCAAGGCCGCCCATGTCGTACACTTCGATCTCGGGCTTGACGCCGTTCTCTTCCATGGCCTTGCCGAAATCCTGCAGCATGGTGAAGGTGTTCTCGAACACGAAGTCGATGAAGATCTTGCCGGTCTTCCGGTCGATGATGCTGAAGTTCATCGTGTTGGTGTTCAGAGAGGCCATTTCCGGCTTGATCGCCACGATCTGGCTGATCCGCTGCTCGGGGGTCTTGCCCATGCCGACGGCGGAGCTCAGGTTGACGATGAGGTCCGGGCACTTGTCCTTGATCGCGTCATGGGTCGCCCTGATCCGGTCATGCTCGTGGGTTGCCATGCCGTTGTCCATCCGCGCGTGAACGTGCACCATGGCGGCTCCCGCCTTGTAGCACTTGTACGCTTCCTCCGCGAACTCCGCCGGTGTGTACGGCACGTTCGGGTTCTGGTTCTTCATGGTGGCGGCTCCGGTGAGTGCCGCGGTGAGAATTGCTGGTTTTGACATATCTGGTTTTCCCCCTCTTCGTTTTTCTTGAGTTTCAGGTTCATCTTCGGGAACCCATTGCTTCCGCGCCGCATTGCGCTCGTGGACTGACAGAGTCTCAATGGCGGGCTTGAAATGATCTATATCGAGGATGGTGCTCGTGGTTTCCTTGGCGAACACCGCCTCCACCTTCATCCCTATCTTCACGTCCTCGATCTTGCATTCATCGAGGATATGCATGAAGGGCGTGGTCGCTCCTTCCAGCTTGATAAGGGCCAGGACAAAGGGCGCCTTCCGCGGCAGGTGCTTGTCGTCATAGCGCACCACCGTGAAATTCGTCACCGTGCCCTTGTTCCCCACCTCGACCCAGTTCTCGCGGATATCGGTGAAGTCGGTGTCGCATACCTGCCGCGGCGGAAGGTATACCGTATTGCAGGCGGGGCATTTGACTCCCATGATCTTCTTCTGGTCACGGATGGTCGTGATGAACTTGCTGCCGACCCGGCCGGCGAAATAGGTATACGGGAGCGCCATCTTGCCTTCTACGATGAAGCTGTCTTCATACCCTTGTAATGGTTTCGTTGTCATATCCCTGCTCCTTATTCATCTATCTCGAAGTATTTGATGTCCCAGATATCGCCGATACGGTTTTCCTCCCAGACGGGGCGGACTCTCGTTCCCTTCTTGTCATCCCAGCCCATCTGGATCTTTTCTATCTGGTCCCTCCGGATAAAATGCGGCAGGGTCTCGTTACCCTTGCAGCCGTCCAGGAGGATATTTATCGAACCGTACGGGGTTTCCCGGGCCACGCCGGTGAGCGGGTCGGGCATGGCATAGTAAACGGTATCCATGTAGCGGACCTCGCCCTTGGGCCCGACCTCGACGTATTCAGTGACGCGCACGCGGCACTCGGCGCATACTTCCCGGGGCGGAAGCTGCAGGCGGCCGCACTGGGGGCACTTGTTGGCGATGATCTTTTTGTCCTTCAATCCCTTGAGGAACTTGCCCATGACGGGGCCGGTGGCAAACCGCTGGTTTACCGATATGGTCCGCTTGAGCACCAGGAGCTCCTGCTCCGGAACAGCACCCGCATTGGGATCCTTGTATTTCTCAAACAGGACGGGCCATTTCGTCGCCATCATGTTGATATCGCCCTTGGCGCCGGCCTTGCCGGAAGCCATGAGGCTCTGGGCGTCAATCTTGCCCAGGATGAAGTCGACGTAATCCTTGGCATCGCTGAATTCAAGGGTAACTGTCGGTTTCCCCTCTATGGTCTCTGTTATCGTGCACTTTTTGTCCTTTACGAACACGGTCCACTTGCCGCCTTCAGGCCCTCCCAGGTCAAAGGCGAAGGAGGCATCGACGCCGTCGGATGCTTCGGCCTTAAAGCGCGGTATCATCGTCGCGAACATGTCCTTGAGATAGTCCTTTGTGGACATCGCTTTCGGTCCGATGACATACTTGCGGAAAAGCTTGCCGGTCTTGCCGAAGGCGCCCATGTCGCCGTCGACCTTGACCTTGCCGCCCATGAAAGCGTTCGCCGCGTCCACCTTGCCGGTGTTCACGCCCACGAAGGTCTCGCCGTCGGCCTTCATCGTTGCCACACAGCCCGACAGGTCATCGGTCTTCTCCAGCGTCATGCCGTCGTTCTTGACCGTAAGCTTCCACTTGCCCTCGCCCTGGATGTCGTAGCCAAAAACGGCGTCGACGCCCTTGGCGCCCTCGGGACGGAAACGCTCCTTCATTGAATTGAATATATCTTCTACTTTTACTCCCCAGTATTCTGCCATGGTTCTCCTCCTACCAGTTAAGTTCCTTCTCGAGCATCGTGAGCACCGTCCACATGGTGCCGCCGAAGCCGGAAGCGAGCGCGTGATTGACCGGGGTCGGGATCTGGTGCGGCCCGGCATTGCCGCGCACCTGCAGCGCGGCCTCCGCCACGCGGATCAGGGCCGTCGCGCCGATCGGGTTCGACCCGATAACGCCGCCCGAGGGGTTGATGGGCATTGTGCCGCCGATCATAATCTCATGGTTTTCCACGAGCTTGATATGTTCGTCACCCTCCAGATTAAAGAAATCCTTGATCCAGTCAAGAGCCCACCACGTCGCCGGATCGTACATCTCGAACACGTCGAAATATTCCAGCGGATTGGTTATATTGTTGCGTTTAAAAAGCTGTTCGGCAGCAAATTTATGTGTCCTGAGCCAGGGATATTTCTTGTTGTATCCGAAGATGGTGAAGGTCTCTTCCTTGTGCACCGTGATGTGGTCCCGTATCCAGACCGGGTGCTTGGAAAGCTCTTTTGCCTTCTTCTCGCAGGCGTAGATGACGCAGCAGGCTCCGTCGGACTGGGAGCACATCTCGATGAGCTTCAGGTCGCCGACAAGGCGCGGCGACGTCCGGACGAGGTCGTCTATCTGGCTGAAATCAAGGCCGAATGCGCGGTGCGCGTTGGGATTCAAGCCCGCATGCTTGTCCATGATGATCCGGTAGGTCATCGACGCCCTGTTGGCGCGCTCCAATCCGATCGTGTCGATTACGTCATAGGCCGCCGAGCCGGTGAGGGCCCCCGCCTGGATTTTGCGGAACCAGAGGGGGTCGGCCATGTTGGTGATACCGCCCGTGGTGTGGCCTTCCTGCAGCTTCTCGAAGCCGATGGCCATGACGATATCGTACATCCCCGACGCCACCAGGTTGTCCGACGCGCAGGAGATCGTCGCTCCGACGGTGCCGCCGGTAGTGATCCTGAAACAGTCCTTGCCGTAAGCGCCGGTTCCCAGAACATGCCACATATCGGGCTGGTGCACCATTTCGAAGAGCTCCATGTTTCCATGGACAATGCAATCTATGTCTTTCATGGTCAGGCCCGCGTCCTTCAGGGCAAGACTGACTGCTTCATGTATCATTTCAGGCTGGTTGACATCCTCGCGGTGGCTGGAATGCTTCGTCTGCCCGATGCCGATAATGCCTACATTTCTGTTTTTCTTTCTGTGTGCCATTATGTAACCTCCCTACGCTTCCATTACTATCACGGCCTGGTGCTGGCCGGCACCGCCGTAGGCAGCCTGAGCCACGGCCTTCTTGGCGCCCTTGACCTGGCGGTCCCCCGCCTGTCCTGCGAGCTGGTAGTAGCAATCGATGGCCCTGGCAGCGCCGCCGAGGAGGAGCGGGTTCCCGTTGAGCTGGCCGCCCGACAGGTTCACGTTGAACGTGTCCATGCCGCCGTCATCGATCCACTTTCCGCCCTTGCCCTCGTCTGCGATGCCGACACCCTCGGCCCACATCGGGAGCTGGTGCGCGGCGTGATCGCTCAATTCAAACACCTGTATTTCTTTTCTCGGGTCCTTGACGCCCGCCTTTTCATAGGCGCGCTGGGCCGCGTTCTTGAGGGAGAAATTGCCCGCGAGGTCCCTGTCGCCGAGAAAGTAACGGTCCATGCAGCTGCCGTACCCGGTGATCCACACGGGGTTCTTGCAGAACTCCTTCACCCGCTCTTCGCAGCAGAGGAGCATACCGTATGCCCAGTCGGTGACCGGGTACACATGCATCTCGCGCAGCGGATCGAGATACATCGGCGAATTCATGACTTCTTTTTCATCCACCATTTTATTTTCACGGGCATAGGGGTTCTTCTTCGCGTTTTTCCTGGAACGGACGACTATTTTCGCGAGGTGCTCGTCCGTGACGCCAGATTTTTCCATGTACGCCCTGGCCTGCAGGGCGTCGGCGTTCTGGAAATCCATGCCGAGGGGCCTGCAGTAGAAGGGATCATAGGCGAGGTTGGTCGCCATGCGCCGGCTCTCTCCCTGGGATTCCTTGCAGTGGCCCATGAACAATATCACGTCATCATGGCCCGACAGGATGCTGGCCATGGCATAGCCCAAGCCGTTCAAACTTTCCTGCGCCATCTTCTCTTCCCCGCGGAAGTGTGCGCCCAGGACGTCCGTCATACCGTTGTTGGATATGGTCCGCGCGTCAAACACGTCATCCGAGCAGGATATAACAGTCCTGATGCCCTTCTCCATGTCATAGGTGACCTTGGTCTGTTCCATGATCGGCTCGAAGCACTCGAGGAGCATGTTCTGGAACCGCATATGGTCGTATGCCGGCTCGTTTTTAATCTGCGCTACGGCGCAGATCGCTATTCTTTTACCCATTACCAATCCTCCTGTTGTTACTGAAAAGATAAAGGATCACAATAAACCTCCTGCGCAATCTTTCTGTTTCTTAATGTACTGATCCATCCCCGCATACATTCAATGCGGGTGCCATGTTACGTAACCTCATCCGGTTCCAACCTGTTACACGTAACAGTTCCAGAACGTTCCCTGTTTGACCGCTCTCAATATGGAATCCTTGTCGCGCTTCGCGTCGAGCTCGATCCAGGCCCGCCCGATCCCCACCAGCGTGTGGGAGTCGTCAGAGGCGATCTTGGGATACCTGATGTTCAGCGACTCGAAGACCGTGTCGCGGAACCCCTTGGTCGTTATCTCAACCGCGTCAAGGGGATACATCTTCTCCAGCTCCACCAGCCGTTCCAGCACCTGGTCCGGCGTCATATCGTACTCGCCGATATGGTTGAAGACATGGAGGGTTTCATTGTCCCCTTCGATTTTTCCCACATGGATGTAGCCCCTTACAAACGCCGTGATCTCGATGCCGTGGAAAATGATCATGTCAGTTTCGACCTGATCATAAAGCTCCCGGTAATTCGGCTTCAGCAGGTAATCATGGTCCGTAAAAGCCACAAAATCATACCCCCTGGCCTCGTAGGCGTTGGCAACCTCCTGGGGGGTCAGCTTGCCGTCGGAGCAGGTGGTGTGAGTGTGGAGACAACCTTTGAGCAGCATAGATACCAACCGATAGAAAATTCAAAAGAGCGCTGGCTGATTCATCTACTTTCGATTACCAGCCAGGTTCTTGATTGGACGGCCAACCAACATTGATTGTTGCAAAAAGCCGTTCCAAGGACATCCCTCTACGGATATCCAAATAAAACCGCATAAACTTTTAATATTGAATATTTTAATTAATGTCCAACTTTTAAATTGGACGACCAACCAAATCTGATATGAAATTAATCATCGGACGCATTATTGTCAATAAAAAAAGATTAATTTTTTCCAAAAAAACAACGGGGCACCGGTGCCCTAACACCCCGGGCACCGGCGTGAAGAGTCAAACGCTATTTTCTTTCTTCCAAGTACTTCTTCAAATCCTTACCCATCTGTTCAAGGATATTTTCCCTGAAACGGTTCAGCGTCATGGAATCGGTAATTTCGTATGACCGCTCGGGATACTCGTTCTTAATCGTCATGATGGTGGCGCCGCTCGATGTTGAAACCAGGCGGGCCTGGATCTGGAACCTGAAAAACTTTTTCCGCTTCGACTTTTTGATTTTCTCTGTCTCCTTGGTGGCCGGATTTTTCACATACTCAATATACTCGACCCATTTCACTTCTTCCTCGTTCCGGGTAATCGTGCCGAAGAGGAGCGCCTGGGCCCCGCTGAGACGGCCTATCTCCTCGGAGCTGCTCACCATTCCGGACTGGGACCGCTCGACCTCCTTCAGGATTGACTTCAGTTTCGACCGCTCAACGACATTCTTGCCGGCGTCTATGAAATGGCCCCGGAAGGCCTCCTCGCACTCCGTCACGACGACGTCCTGTATCCCCGGGGACGAATCGAAGCGCATAATCGCAACGGTGGCAACCTTGTCCATCTCGGCTTTGTTAAGTGATATTTTTGACGTCGAGCAGGAGATAACAGCAAGCGCGGTGGCCGCAATGAAAGTGGTGCCGATAAACCTTTTCCCTGATTGTTTCATGGTGGTTTGACCTCTGGAAGATGATAGTGCCTCGCCGGACCCATCCGCATATGATCCAGGGAGGATTGGGTGAAGCACCGATACACTATCATACCGACGATTACCTGTCAATTATTATGCTGACCCGGTCGTATATTTCAACTGCCGGTGCCGGGTGCATGTTACCTGCCCGGCCCACGGAATATGCCGGGTCAAGAAGATGTTGACATCATTTATTCAGCCGGCACAATACAGTCATACTGCGACACATGATCCGCTCCATTGAGAGAGGGAGGAGAGCATGGCCGACCCGGGTATATTCTTTAGAAAGATCTTCAGCCCCGATAGCGCCGGTCCACCATCAGGCGAAGATAGAGTCGAATCGCTGCCCGAAGTCCGCTAAAAAGCTTTCTGACACGATCTTGAAAGTCAGCCTCATTATCATTGTGCCGGCAGTCATATCTTCCCTCATCCGTATACCGACAATCGGTTTTAAACCCATCATGGCACTGCAGTCCGCCACGATTCCGATTGTTCTGGCCCTCTACCTGTTCCGGGGAAAACTATCATTCCACCCGGGCAGCGTTATATTCGTATCATGGGTGCTGGCCCTCGCCATGGTCGGGCCCCTCAATTTCGGCCTGGTAAGAGGCGGCAAGATGTTCCTCCTTGCCCCCGCACCCCCTTATCAGCGCCTCCATCATCGGCAAGAACGCCGGGCTCATGACCCTTGGGGCCGGGATGACGGTCATGAGCGTCATGGGGATCCTTTCCTTGACGGGCGCCATCCAGTGGGATTTCGACGTCTGGAAGCACCTGACGTCTGCCTCATCGTGGATAGACCAGATCATCGGCGTGGGGATCATCATTGCCGCCGTCATCCTCACCATATCCCGGATCCGCAGCTTCCTTGATTCATTGGCCATGGCGCTGGAAAAACGCAACCTTGAGCTCAGCCATGCGTACGCCGCCCTCGAGGAAGAGACCCGTAAGCTGACCATGGCCGAAGAGATCCGGAAGCAGCACGAAGCCCGGTTCAACGCCGTGGTCGATTACATGCCCTTTGTCGCCATTCAGACCTTCGATCGGGACGGAAGTATCATCAGCTGGAACCGGGCGCCGGAGGGGCCCTTCGGCATCGGTACAGACGAAGCTATCGGTAAAACCTGGAGCGGATTATCCTGTCCCGGGACCAGGCGTCCGTTTTCAACAGCTCCTTCGCGGCACTGGACGCGGCCGACAGGCCCGGCGAACCGAGGGAGTGGCGCCATACCGGAAAAGACGGAACAGAGAAAATCCTGCTACCGTAAACTTTTCCCATCCCCGGAGTGGGCGGCAGCAAGGAATACGCGTGCATGGATATCGACATTACGGAACGCAAGCATGCCGAAGAGGAAATCATCTCTTCGCTCCGGGAAAAAGAGGTTTTACTGAAGGAGATCCACCACCGGGTAAAGAACAACCTGCAGCTGACAACCAGCCTCCTCAATCTTCAGGCCGATAACAAGCGGAGCCTGGTACTGACGGAAGGTTTTCGAGAAGCAAATAACAGGATTTATTCCATGACGTTGATCCATGAACAGCTGTACCGGTCCAACATTTTTTCCCGCATAGACATGTCACACTAGCTTCAGGTCCCGGCCTCGGAACTCTGCAAGACCATGTCGCTCCCGTCCGGCAGCGCGAGGTTGGCCTTTGACATGGAACCGACATTCTGCGCCATCGATACGGCAATACCCTGCGGCCCCACCGTCAATGAAATGGTCATCAATGCTCTGAAATTCGCTCTTCCCGGCGGGACCAGACCCGGCGAAATCTCAATCTCGATCAGGCGCAAAGGGGATGACGAGATCATTCTGAACGTATCAGACAACGGGATCGGTCTGCCGGACCACAGAGAACCGCAGAATGTTAAAACCCTGGGAATCCAACCTATATCCATCCTGGTCAGGCAGTTCAGGGGGACATATGCCATCCAGCCCAACGGCTGGACCCGATGGGAAATTATCTTCCCGGCGACAATCGGCTGAACATTATTTCCCATACCGCCGTCCATCGGACCAGGCCGTGCCGACATTTTCACCGAAAGCCCAGTACCGGTTGTCCGGCATGGTGAGAAAAAACGAGCCGATGCGGTTATAATCCGGGCTTGTGCCGTCGAGGCATCCTTCATCGCACCATGCCCCCCTGATTTCGCCGACAAAGAGCATGTTGGTCGGGAGATCGACGGAATGGACCAGAAGGCACTCAAGGCAGACCGACGCCTCGCGGATCAGGGGCGCGCCGGGCACGTCGCCGTAGAACAGGTCAAACACCCGCGACTTATCGGTACCATGGCCCGAGACGATCCCCACGTAATCGGTTTTGACCAGGAGATCTTTTCCTGGAATGTTCACGCTGAAGGCCTTCGTCGCAATGATGCCGCCGCAGGTCGCATGGTTTTTGCCGATGCCAACGGCTATCATGGGGGGCTTCGCGTTGACCCGCGCAACCCATCCCACAGCCATGAAGTTTTCCTTGCCGTTACAGATGGTCCCGACAATGCTCATGGGCATGGGTATAAAGGTGTTCGTGCTGACCTTCACATGGTTCATGGGGGTTCTCCATTGGTGGTACATATATAATTATAATTGATAAGCAGCCTATGACTCATCGAGGTACAAGTTCAATGCTTTTTTCCCTTCCCGCTTTATTTATTCTTTACCGGCAGAAACACCACCGGTACTGTTTCCCCGTGAATTCTGGAAATACCCGACACGGAGACGCACGATGAAAAGAACCATGGCCATCCTTGTCCTGATGACCGTCAATGCCCATGCGGGCATCAAACTCCGGCTTTACAACATGGGTGCCTTTGAAAACGGCGCGCTGGTTTTTCTCGCGGCGGACACGGTCAATATCCGAAGCGCCCCGGTCATCGGCAACAACATCATAGACAACCTGCCGGTCGGCTACCAAGTCAGGATCGAGAAGAAGAGCGATTCCGCCTATATCGTGGACGGCCTCAAGGCGCCCTGGTACCTGGTCAGCTATGACAGCACCCGGGGCCCGATTAAAGGCTATGTCTGGGGAGGGTTCCTTTCAATCGTCGCGCTGCCGGTGCAGTATCAGGGGAACCCCGCCCTCATCCTCTTCACCATAAAGAGCGCTAAAAATTCAGGTGCCATACCGGTTCATGCGATGATCGCCAGCGGCGGGAAAGTCGCCGCAACCGCGGTTTTTGACGCCATAGGGATCCTTTCCGAAGACCGGTCCTTCGGCTACAGCGTATCCGCGGAGATCCATGGCCCCCGGGGCTTCTCCGGGATATCCAACATACTGACCCTGGAATTCAGCTACGGGGCGTGCGGCTATCCCTTCGGCGCGATCGTCCTGATGTACAACGGTTCGGATATCATGTACGGCTCCACCGCGATCAGCACGGTCGAGAGCGGCGTATTCCACAGTCTGTCAAAATTCATTTACCCCGACGAAAAGGGCGGGATACAAAACGGCCTCGTGCTGGTGCAGACCCTGGAGAATTTCGACGATGGCAAAAAGAGCTATGCACTCAAGGAAACGAAGAAGACCGCCCTGTCCTGGACGGGAAACAAATTCATCGAAGTGAAATAGACATAGGGGCATTTTGATCATATAAACGGTAACCAAGCTTCTTCACAGGATACATATAGAACCATGAATGAATTGCCAGAAAAAAAACTCGAAAAGACAGAGAGGGTTTTCCGTTTCGTCTTCCTGTACGCTTTTATCGGAATGATTGTTGCATTATATTCCATAGCGATCTATTCATATATCCGTCTGCAGATTGAGGACAACACCAGGATAAACGCCTCCGGGCGTCTACGCATGCTTACCCAACAGATAACAAAAGATGTAATCCTGTACCGGGACGGTGCACTAGCGAAAAACAACGTACTGAACACGCTCGAATTTTTCCATGCCACCCTCCACGGCATTGCCCGCGGAGGGGCTGTACCGATGGATTCCAACAGCGCCGTTACCGTGAAACTGCGCGCCATGGAAGGCCGTTCCAGCCAGATCATCCTCAACAAGGCGCTGGAGGAGTGGGAGCTCTTCAGGCAACATGTGCTCCGATTCCTCGACCGCAAAGACCCTGTTTCACTGCGCTATATACTGGATAACAATGAAAACTTACTGTGGACAATCGAAAGCGCGGTGACAGCCATCAACAAGTATGCCGATAAAGACCAGATGGAAATGGGCCTGATAATCGCCTCCGCCATTCTCCTTGTCATCGCAGCAATCGCCGTTTCCATGGTCCGCCAGGTGAAGAGATACCGGAGGGCCGAGACCCGCCTGGCAGAAATCGAGCAGCTCCTTCCCATCTGTTCCAGCTGCAAGAAGATACGCACCGACAACGACCACCCGGAGAACCCGCGGTCATGGACATCGATAGATGAATACCTGCGCGACAAGAAGGACATGGTCTTCACCCACAGCATCTGCCCCGACTGCATGATGAAGCTCTATCCCGGCATGTTCAAGGACGACACGAAGAAGGAATAGCGGCGGGATGCCCGCCGCTGCGCATCATTTCCCGAAACGACGCGCGATCCCGTCAGCCACGTAGTTCGACAGGGCCATGATGGTGATCTGCGGGTTCACCCCCAGGGAGGTGGGAATGATGCTCGCGTCGGCCACGAAAAGGTTCCTCACCTCGAAAGACTCGCCGCCGCAGTCCACCGCGCCCTGCTTCGGACCCGAAGCCATCCTGCAGGAACCCAGGGGATGAAAGGCCATGATCTCCATCTGGTTCGGCTTCACGCGCAGGTCCAATAGACGGTCAGCGTCCTCGACGGAATCAAGATACGGCATTTTCGATATGCCGGTGTAGACGCGGAGCGCCCCGGCAGCGAAAAAAATCCTGGACAGGTAGGCGACGGCCCGCTTGAGCTTGTCCGCGTCGGACCTCTTGATCATGTAGGTCGCCACTATTCCCCGGTTCCGCTTCGGGCTGTAGCCCCTGAGCACGCGCCCTTCGGTCTCGTCGTGGACCATGACGCCGAAGGCCGCGAGGTTGTTGTACTTCACCGCCATTTCCTTGTGCCTGTGCCCCACGCCGGGAAGGGCCGCCAGGAGAAGCGAGGGATGGACCATGATGCCCTCCATCACGATCCCTTCGTCCTCGAAATCATCGATATAGGCGCCCTGGGAAACCCCCTGCCATCCCCTGACTGTTTCGTTCATCAGCGCCACCACCCTGCCGGCCGGGTGGATCTGCAGGTGCCTGCCGATGTGCCAGTTTTTCAGGCCGCTCCACATCAGGAACGACGGCGTGATCATGGCGCCGCAGGAGACCACGACTGCTTTCGCCCTGACGGACACGCCGTAGACGCGCTTCCCCGATTTCGGTTCAATGACGGAGCCTTCCACGCCTTCCGCGGCGCCGTTCTTCACCATGATCCCCTCGGCGCGGCAGTTGGCGTATATTCGCGCGCCGGCTGCCTCCGCCTTCGGGACGTAGGTCACGTTGACGCTCTGCTTGGCGTTCTCCTGGCACCCGAACTGGCAGGGCCCGCACCCCTTGCAGTCCTTCACGTTGTGCCGCAGGGGCCTGCAGGTATAGCCGAGCTTCTCGCATCCGCGCCTTACGATTTTCGCGTTGTTGCCCAGCACGTCCCAGGGGAGCTCCGTGACATTGATGATCTTCTCGACCCTGTCAAAGTAGGGGTTCAGGGTCTCCTCGGTCATGGCGCCCAGGCCAAGCTCGTCGCGCCATTTCCTGAGAATGGGCGCCGGCGTGCGGAAACAGGTGGCGGAGTTGACGGTGCTGGTGCCGCCGATGCATTTTCCCAGGGTGAGGGATATGAAGGGATTTCCCATGGTCCCGGTGGCGCCTCCGTGGCGGTACATGTCGATGAGCCCCTTCACCGGTTTGCCGTCCCATTCCTTCACGGTGAAGTGGCCGCCCTCCTCGAGGAGCACCACGGAGAGCCCTTTCTCGGCAAGCTCCTTTGCCGCGACGCCGCCGCCGGGACCGCTGCCGATCACGCAAATGTCACATGATTCCTTGATATCGCCGCCGTAGTCTTTTATGGTTTTAATCATGTCATTCACCTTTTTGCTTCCCATGGCACCCGTGCTCGTAACCGGTGAGGCGCGCGTTTTCATCGCTTTCGTAAAAGGTGAGCATGGTCAGGAGCTTCATCAGGAGCATGATCATCCTCCGGTAGAAGAAGGGACTCTGTTCCATGGCCTCCAGCACACGGGTGCCGCTGTCCACGCTCAGGCTCGTGAAGACCCTGCCGTTCCGGAGAATCGAGCTGAACTGGATATAGTTCAGCATAAGGGGAAAAAGGCCCCTGATGGACGGGTCGTAACTCATCAGCAGTTGGTCAGCCCGCGGCAGGAGGTCGAAATCCGCGGCCCCCTCCCTGAATACGCCTCCCCGCGGTATTATGGCGTTCATCACCGCCCTGAAAATCCTGCCATTTCTTCCTTTGAGGATTTTTAGATCGTTCATATCCGCCCCCTGAAGATAGAAATTATTTCATGCAGCTCAATAAAAAAAATCATACCCGGTATCCATCCATTACATCACGCCCCCGTCCCCCGGAGGGGCGTGTAGGAGATTACTTGTTATCATGCCCCCTCGGGGGTACAGGGGGGCCTATAGACTTTCGTACCGAGAAGTAAAATGAACTGAACACCAGGCGGCCGATCCTGAAGACGCCGCGGCCCAGGTAATGGCCGTCCCCTATCCGCTTTACCTCGTCATTGAGCGTTTTCAGGAGAAAGCTGTTGCCCCTGCGGTTGTAATTGATATGAAGCACCTTCTGTCCGTCTCCCAGCACGGAATCCCTGGCGCTGATCTTGAAGCTGCCGATGCGGATCATCCCGAAAAATTCGTTGTAGCCCCCGGGACCGCCGTCCTCAACGGCCGCGTTATCCGGAAAAAATTTCCGGTGGCCGAAAAAGCGTATTTCCGGCAGCAGAGGCGTCACAAGACGGACCTCGTAATAGCCTCTGAGCTCCTCCGGGCGAGGCGTCGTTCCCCCGCAAAAAATTTCTTTAAGCCCCACGGCCCCCCCTTTTTTCCACATCATTCCGACGCGACGTGCGTGACGTTATAATAGAAGTATAATTTGACTTGCAACAACCTGTCGTCTGGAAAGATAATTCCGGATATATTTTTTTATTTTCCTCCCTGCTTCCTGAAGTTCTGCGGTGACATACCGGTGAAGCGCGCAAAGGCCTCGTAAAAGGCCGATTTCGAGTTGAAGCCCACCTCGAGCGATATGGCCAGGACCGTTTTTTCAGGCTGCCGGATCAGCATGTCCTTGGCGTCGCGGATCCGGTACTGGTTGACGAAGGTGTTGAAATTCGTGTTCAGCCGGTCGTTCAGGAGCTGCGAAAGCTGGTGCGGCGTGATGGCAAGCTCGTCCGCCAGGTCCCTCAGGGTGAGCTGGTCGTCGGTGTAGACGCGCTCATCATCCATGAGGCGGTCCAGCGCCTTGATAATGGACGGCACGTTCACCTGGTCGAGGAGCGACCGGCCCGCGTATTTCTTCTCCGCTTCGAACATCAGCAGCTGGAGTATCTTGGGGTACCGGAGGCTCACCAGGTAGGCGCAGATGACCAGGAGCCCGGCCAGGTTCGCCCCCCACCGGAGCAGTGAATAGGAGCCGGTGATATATCCCAGTATGGTGGCCGTCGTGAGGCCGGCTATGACCACGATGCTCGAGGTCATGACGTAGAATATAACCAGGTTCTCCCCGGCCTGCCGGGTCGTTATGAACTTCCTGAAGAGGAAACCGAGGTAGATGACCATCTGGACGCCGGCGCCGGCAATGAGGGCGCGGGCCGCGGCCGCGCCGCCTCCGGCAGCGCCGCTGAAGAGATTCCGCAGAAGGGCGATTTTGGCGTCATCGGACATGGCGAGGTAGGCGATGTCAGTCCCGAGGCCGATCGCCACCGGGAGGAACAGAAAGGCCATCCTCCGCGGCATGGCCTCGACCGGAAGGATGACCAGGCAATCGGCGCAGTAGATGATGGGCGCCATGAAGTAGAGCGCCGTCACGTGAAAGGCGAGAAGCCGCGGGTGCGTGTACTGCATGTCGTTGACGATCAGGCATATCTGGGACAGGAACAGGCTCAGACAGAAAAGGTAGGCCGCGAGAACGTAATTCTCGAAATAGCGCACCCTCCCCCCCAGCTGGCCGACGCAGAGAAGGAACGACAGGCCGGCCGAGAAGAAGATGAAGGCGGCCGATATGAATTCAATGCTGAGTATGTCCATGACGCCGTCACTGCAATATCAGTGTCGCGATAAACAGCAGCTCAACCAGGAAATGAAGCAGGAACGGGACCCAGATGCTCCGCAGTCTCAGGGCAAGCCAGGAAAGGAGGGGTGAACCGACGAGGAGCCCCAGCGCCTCCAGTTCCGGCTTGATGAAATGGAACACGACCTCGAAGACCCATACCACGGCGATGGCGATCATTGCCGCCTTTTCCGATGGGATGCCCTCCCGCTCGCCCAGCACGTAGTACAGGCCCATGAGGAGGAACCCCCGGTGGATGAACTCCCACCCGGTGAGGGTCGAGCCGGTGAAGACCATGAAATTGAGGAAGCGATCCAGGCTGCCGTCACCGGGACCCGCGAAGGAGGAGGAATAGTGGCTGAAGTAGCCCTTCAGAAAAAATATCCCCGCAAAGGCCGCAACCAGTATCACCACGGCGGCAGCGACAAGGTTACGCGTCAGGCGGTCAAACTGCGGCAGGCCGAGCCCTATCTTCGACAGCGGCACCCTGAGGGCGATAAGCACCGCGGCGGGAAGGACGATACGGAGGATCACCCAGAGCAGGTAGAAATAGCCGCCCACGATAAGCGATTTCGCGTGATAGGTCCCTATGAGCTGTGCCGCAATGACGGTGAAAACAATGACCATGAAAGGGGAAAAAAAGGATGATATCTTTTCTTTTATATCAGGCATACATTCTCGCAGTTTCAGATTATCCGGCGCGGCAGGGCATCGCCGTCTCAATCCGTAAGCCATCACTCATTATTTATCAAGCTAAATTTTAATCATGACGCGTCTTTCCCCTCGACAGGGCCGACGTCCTTGAGCCTTTTCCGGTATTTCCAGAGGCTGTAGTGGAGGGAAAGGAAGAAGGAGGCTAGCTCAACGACCCCGGTCCAGTGGCTCATCGCCGTAATGACCATCCTCCTGAAAAATGCCAGGATATAAAGTATGGGAGAATAAACCGCCACAAGGAAGTGCCCGTTCCCCCGGGGAAAAATGGTTGAGAAAAAAACCCGGGCGGCGAAATCCTCCATCCTGCCGAAGTGGCCCGTGGAGGCGAAGTACGCCATGGCGACGAGAAGGACAAGCACTACCGGGACGAGAAGGGCGATGACCGGCAGCAGCGCCACGAAGATCCCGGCGAAATAGGCGAATACCGCTATGGCGTAAGACTGCAGGCGGGCAACGGCCTTAGTGCGGCTCAGGGGAAGGACTATACCCTTCCCGGGATAGACGACAATGCCGATGCCGGCCCCCAGGGCATACACGAGGCCGATTTCCATGAAATATTCCATCACCGACTCGTAGGTAAAACCTCTGAAGACCGCGGGAACGATCTTGCCGACGAGGAGGACCGCCATGACCACGGCCAGGTCCTTAACCGTATCCCTGACCGGTTCGCCGTATCCGCCGAAATTGACGATGATGGAGTACACATACCAGGCCAGGATAATCCCGGTCATCGTCGCCACCGGGATGAAGTATCCCCCCGTGAGAAGGGGCCAGATGGAGGCGCATGCCGTGAAGGTCACCAGAACCACCGAAACATAGTCCCGAGCGGCAGCAAGGTAGTTTTTCTTCGATGTGTTCACGCCGAAGGTCCGGGCCCGGTCCACGGCGAAAAATCTGATCGGCAGATAGAAAATAAGGCCCAGGAGCGGCACCGTCACCAGGGCATAGGGCGTGGCAAGGTTCTCAAAAAGCGCAGCCGCCGGAGAAAAGGAGCCGCTGTCATAAACCGCGACGGCCATGGCCAGCTGCTCCCGCATACACATGAGGGCCACCGCGGCAAATGTCGCAAGGATGACCGCGAGTCCGGCCGCTTCCCCTGCAGCGAAGATAATATCAGAGACTATACTTTTAATAATACGGTTCATGGCCCTTGCTCATTGGACAGGATACAATCTATAATGCGGCATATGCATCATATTCAAACCGGGAAAAATTGCAACAGGAAATTTAAAAGAAATAATGCCGCGCTGCCGGAAACAAATCGGCGAACAACATTTCCCGCGCATCAAGAAAATTACTTGCAAAATGGAAATATTATTGCTACATTGTCCCCATCACATATGGGGGGATTGCTATGCTGGAAGACATACCGCGGGATCAACTGGATCCGATTCTGTTCAACGCCCTGCGAGCCATATATAAATTTCAGCAGGCAAAGATGACGGCCTTCGGCCTGGACTACGAAGACATCTATCTTTTGCAATTACTCAGAAATCATACCCCGTCGCGCATGGGCGAGATCGCCGATGAAATGGGGATACCCATAAGCACCGCAACGCGGGTGGTGGACCGCCTCGAGGAAAAAAAACTCCTATCGCGGAAAAAAGACCCCCGGGACAAGCGGAACATCCTGGTGAGCCTGGAGCAAAGAGGCAAGGACGTTGTAAACAAGGTCGAAAACCAGACATTCCAGATACTGTCAAAAAATCTCAGCAAGTATAACGATGAAGATATAGCTTCATTCTACAAAACGGCGGTGCACCTTCACGAAATACTGAAGGTTTCATAAAACTACCAAGAGAGGTCCTGATGGAATATGATTTCGCGGTAATCGGCAGCGGCTTCGGCGGGAGCGTGTCAGCCCTCCGCCTGGCGGAAAAAGGCTACAAGGTCGTCGTCCTCGAACAGGGGAACCGCGTGACGCCCCTCGACATGGAAGAGGCGTCCCGGAGCCTGTTCAAACTCCTCTGGATGCCGCTGCTCGGCATTAAGGGCTTCTTCACGCAGCAATTCTACAAGCACCTCAACATCGTAGGGGGCGTCGGCGTCGGCGGCGGCAGCATCGTCTACGCCGCGGTCCTTCTGCGGCCAAAGGACGACTTCTACAACGACCCCTCATGGAACGGCCTCGGCGTCAACTGGAAGAAGGAACTGAAGCCCCACTATGACACCGCGTCCAGGATGCTCGGCTTGAAGACAAACCCGAACCAGGACATCATGGACGACTATCTTAAAAAGACCGCGAAAAAAATGGGCGCCCTCAAGACCTTCGGCCCGGTCGACAACGGCATCTACTTCGGCACGCCGGAAGTGACGAGGTCCGACCCCTTCTTCGGCGGCCTTGGACCCGCCCGCGACGGGTGCCACCTCTGCGGCGAATGCCTCACCGGGTGCAAGCACGGGTCAAAAAACACCCTGGACAAGAATTACCTCTACCTTGCGGAAAAGCTGGGCGTAACGGTGCTGCCGAACAGGAAGGTCGTCAACATCATTCCCCGGGAAGACGGCATGTATGACCTTACGGTCAAGGACCCGACCCGTAGGCTCAGGCGCTGTCCCGGCGTCAGGGCCAGAAAAGTGGTCATCGCCGCCGGTGTCCTGGGGACACTGGAGCTGTTGTTCCGCTGTAAAACAATAACCCGGACCCTGCCCCACATCTCCAAGGAACTGGGGAAGGTGGTCCGGACCAACAGCGAGGCGATCGTCGGAGCCCTGTCGCCGGACAAGGACATGGACATGTCCCGGGGCACCACCATATCCACGGACTTCTACCCGGACCGGCACACGCACATAACGCAAAACCGCTTCCCCCGGGGATACAATTTCATGAAATGGTATGCCGGCCCCCTGGTCAACGACGACCGCCCCTTCAGGCGCGGCCTGAAGGCCCTGGGAAAAATCATCACCAGCCCCTCCACTGTTTTCAGGAACTGGTTCGCGAGGGACTGGAACAAGCGGGTGACCATTCTCACGGTCATGCAGAACCTCGATAACCGCATATCCTTTACCTACGGCAGGAGCCTGGCGTTGCTCTTTCTCGGCCGCCGACTCAAGTCAAAGCGGTACCCGGGAAAAGAAGCGCCCACCAACCTCCCCGTCGCCAACGAGGCGGCCCGGGTCCTCGCCGAGGTGATGGGGGGGACGCCGATGAACGTCATAATGGAAAGCCTGATGAACCAGTCCACCACGGCCCACATCCTCGGCGGGTGTCATATCGGCTCATCGGCGGAAAACGGCGTCATCGACACCAGCCACGAGGTTTTCAACTATCCGGGGCTGTATGTGGTTGACGGCGCCGCGGTATCGGCCAATGTGGGAGTGAATCCGAGCCTGACCATAACGGCCATGGCGGAGCGCGCCATGAGCCTCATCCCGGCAAAGAAAAAAGCACCGAAGGATTTCTTAAAAAACAATATACCCATCACAAAAAGGAGTAGTCTGATGAATGCATTGAAAAAAATCCTCATCGCCCTTGCGGTCATTGCCGCTATCACGATTTCCCTCACCGGCATCAATATAGCCCAGAAGGGTTGCGGCGGTTACCAGGGACAGACCGTTGAACAGATACTAGGCGTCCCTGCTGAAAAAGCAACCGTTGCGGACATAGAGAAGCTTTCCCGCGCCCAGGTTGTGCAACTGTTCTACGCCGCTCCGGCTCCCCTCTACGATGAAATGGACGGAGAGTTCAAGGCGGGCATGGCCGGCGGCGGCATCCTGGGGCCGGCGTCGAACCTCTATGTGGCCTTCCTGTTCGGCCCCGGCAAATGGGACGGAAAGGCATTCTCGCCGAAAGACGGTTTCGGTTACAATATTTTCAAGAGCACCAGGGACGAGAAAGACCTCGTCAAGCGCACGAAAAAGATGAAGACCTTCATCGGAAAATCGCAGTACGACGGGAAGGATTCATTCCACCTCGACTACAGCTCGTTCAACGGCGGCCTTCTTCATTCCATGCGCGACGAGATCAGGAAAATCAACGACAATCTCTACCTCGGCATGGGCGCCATGGCGGCCAGCGGGGGAACCATCAATCCGATGCCCTTTGTCCTGTCAGGCGAGAAGACACCCTGGGTGGGGCCTGACGAGAAGTAGGATAGTTCACTGAGCCGCGCCGGCAGACGGCGCGGCTTGCAGAGAAACCATGAACCGGATCCGACTCGCCAATAAAGGAGAAACCTGCGGGATCTGCGGCAGGAATGAGGCCGTGGTCCTATGCGACGGGTGCGACAAGCCCCTCTGCCAGGAGTGCCGCGTCTTCGACATCTGGTGCAACGGGTGCGGCAGCGGGGACCCCCACGTGTTCTGCCGGAAATGCAACGATGACCCGGAAAAGAATATCTGGAAGGGTTTGTACTGATCGCGGGAACCGGTAGTTACCACCGCAAAAGACAGCCTCAGCGCATCAGCATTCAACAGCAGCGCGAAGCTTTTCAAATAGGGCCGCCACTTGCCTTCTGGTTTCCTCTAACGTTCCGGAATTATCAACAATAAAACGAGCTCTGCCTTTTTTATCCTCGATGCTCATCTGGGCGGCTATGGTAAGCTCGGCCGTGTGACGGTCAAGGCGGTCCCGCGCCATGAGGCGCTCGACCTGTAATGCAACCGGCACATAGACGAGGATGGCGTCCGGGAAGAACCTGTCCCATCCCGATTCGTAAAGAAGCGGAACATCGATGATGATGGGCATCCCGTCATTCATGCCATTGAACTTGCCGATTCTTTCCATCACGATCCGGTTGATGCGCGGGTGGGTGAAGCTGTTGAGCTTATTGCGCTTTTCAGGGTCCCGGATTATCTGTTCACGGACCTTTTCACGGTTCAGGGTCCCGTCCGCATGTATCACGTCCTTGCCGAAATAATCCTCTATGTCACGTAGCGCCGGCTGACCTGGCTCAACCACCTCCCGGGCGATAAGATCGGTATCTATGATATGGGCCCCCATTTCCGCCAGCATCGAGGCAACGGCCGATTTGCCGGTGCCGATGGCGCCGGTCAAGGCAAAACATTTTTTCAGAAAATCTCCAGTTCCGGACATATATAAAAAACCTCCAGGACGGCTGTTCCTAATGTTTTAAAAACTTATCTTCGATGAAATCGGCAAGCCTGTCAATTTCAGCAATACCGATGGAGGGAACACCCAGGCTGAAATCCGTATCAGTCACCAGGGCGACCAGGTCACGGCCATCGGCAAAGACAGGGGACGGGTGCTCGCCGGCACGAAAGACTTCAATTTTGGGCGCCCGCTCCTGCTTGAAGCCCTCGGTGATTATGATGTCCACGTCGCCGGCGTATTTTTCACGGATTTCATCGAGAGACGCGTCATGATCAACGTCCCGGATCATCGCCAGCTGTTCCGCAGAAGATATTATGGTGCAGGCTGCCCCGGCCTTCCGATGGCGCCAGGTATCCTTGCCTTCATGGTCTATGGAAAAATGATGGACGTGCTTCACCGTGGCAACGCGGTAGCCGCGCCGCACCAGCTCCGGGATCAGTTTCTCCAGCAATGTTGTCTTTCCGATTCCGGACCAGCCAACGAATGAAATTATCGGGACCATCGGGACTCCTTGCGTCATCAGTTCCCATGACAAGACATTATGGAAAAAATTCAATAAAAAAAGAACCTAAAATATTTTTTAAGAAACGCGGGGGCCATTCGTTACCACATGAAAGCATATACGACATGGGACGAGGGGAACCATGGAAACCACTATCAATGTGCATCTGGATATCCTGAACCAAATCACGGGGGCTGCAAAGGCCCTGGGCATTAGCCGGTCGGAATTGATCGTAATCCTGCTGAAGAAAGCCATGGATGACGCTGCAAGGCCCGACTGTCTCTGCAAGTTGGTCAAATACCAGCAAAGGAGAAAACCGCATGAGTGGCACAGGTTCCACCTGGCGGTTCGTCCCGACGATTATGAGTATTTTCTGGACCTCAAGAAGCTCCTCAAGATGTCTGTGTCATTAATTCTTTCTTATGCTGTAAGAAAATATCTCAATAAGTTATTTAAAAAAGATTATACCGATAACTATCGCTACAAAAATTATATTATCATGGAAAGACGAATCGATTCAGTTCCTTGCTGGATTTTTATCTGGGGTTATCCACCAAACATAGAAAAAATCATCTAAAATTCCACAAATAGCCTATAATAAAACAAAAACCAAATCATTGGATTGAATCCAACCATTAATTTGTTATTTACAAATACTATAGACATATCTTAATCTATAATTAAATTTTATTCAAACTGTATGAACATGAAAATAACATTATCTATTATTCTCTTCCTACTAACCTGCTCGCAGTTAGTCGCACAAAAGAGTCTTATCGTACATGACGACACCGGGGAGTATGATATCTCAGGTCAGCTGCTGTCATATCTTGAAGACAGTGAAAGAAAATTGACGATAGACCAGGTATCATCTCCCGAATACAGGAGCAAGTTCAAACACGATATAAAAGATACGCCTAACTTCGGCTACACCCGCTCCGCATACTGGCTCTCATTCAGCATCGATGGAGGTGAAACGAAAGAAAAATGGCTCCTGGTCATCAACTATGCCCTGCTTGACCACATTACACTTTTTATCCCAGGCAAAAAAGGATATGAGGAAAAGAGGCAGGGACAGATGCTGCCGTTTATCGAAAGGGACATCAAAAATGAAAATTTCGTTTTTAACTTGAATATCGCCCCCGGCACCACCAGCACCTTTTACTTAAGAATAGAAACGCAGGATTCCTTCGCCGTTCCCATGAAACTAGTCACTAGCCAGGCATTCACCGAACAGAGCACCATGGTCCACCTGTTCCTGGGCATCTTTTACGGGTTTATCATAGTCATGATCCTGTACAACCTGTTCATTTTCCTTATGACCAGGGACCTGGGTTATCTCTTCCTCATCCTTTACATGACCGCCTTTGTTATTTATATTACTTCTGAAAACGGCATCTCATATCAATACCTTTGGCCGGGATTGCCCTGGTGGGGCAAGCGTGTAGTCCCCTTTTCAGTAAGCATGGTGACGATATGGAGTTCTCTTTTTGCCCGCAGGTTCCTCCAGACAAAGGCCCTGAACCCGAAGATCGACAGGGTCATCCTCGGATTCTGCGCCCTCGGGATTATCGGTCTCTGCCTTGCCCTTGCCGCCGGTTATTTCATCGCCATCATCTATGCCGTTGTCCTCTGCGTGCTCTATGCGCCGGCGCTCATCATCGCAGCCTTCATTCAATGGAAAAAGGGATATCGTCCCGCCATCTATTTCCTTATATCCTGGTTCGCCCTCAGCGCGGGGACCCTGCTGTACGGGTTCAAGACCTTCGGCCTTCTCCCCGAATTGTTGATCACCAAGTATGGGGTCCTCCTGGGGGCGGCTTTCCAGTCAATCCTGCTATCCATCGCCATGGCTGACCGCATCAACATGATGACCGAGTCTCTCAGGAGAACAAAAAAAGACCTGGAACAACGCACCGAATCACTCCTTTCAATTTTTGAAAAAGCGGAAACAATGTCAACCGAGCTTATCACGATGAGTAACGAACACAAGGAAATCGTTGATACTTTTTCCCACGTTGCGCAGAACCAGGCTGCCCATGCCGAAGAAATGGCGGCATCCTATGAAGAGCTGACATCGTCAACGGATTCCATCGACCAGTCCATGGCGCGGCTTGCCCAGGAAGGAGAAAAAATCCGCCGCATGGTAGACATCCTGAACTCCACACAGCGCGATGTGCAGAACACCAGCCTCGCCGTGGTGGACAGCATGAAGAATATAATTCATTTCACAGAAAAAACCGACGTGGACCTTACCCGCATGACCGACATGATGAAGATCATCAACGAAGGCGGCCAGTCAATCACGAACATCATATCCCTGATCAATGACATTTCTGACAAGATCAATCTCCTTTCACTTAACGCCGCAATCGAGGCGGCGCGGGCAGGAGAGCACGGGAGGGGCTTCGCCGTCGTTGCAGACGAAATCGGTAAGCTCGCCACCGCCACATCGGACAACTCCAAGCAGATATCCAGCCAGATCGAGAAAATTTCAGTGGACATACGCCGGGGCATTGAAATCGTCAACCAGACGAAACTTTCAACCAGCGACGTGGCCAAGCTTGTCACCGGCATCAACAATCAGATCGAAACCGTGAAATCGGCGATGGGCAAACAGGAAAGCGCGATTCAGGAACTGGTGAACCAGTCCGATGTCATCAAGGAGCAGTCCCGGGTCATTTCCATCGCCACGGGCGAGCAGAAAAACGGCATGATGGAGGGAGCGACCACGATCCAGACCCTGGCAAACATGGCCAACGACATCGCCGTGTCCAACACGAAAATCCTGCGCTTTATCAAAGTGCTGAACGAAAAAGCCGGCGAGCTCAAAGGCATCATTCAGAACCTGGAGCAAACCCCCGGTCAATGAACCGGGCGCCTGCTCCCCGGGAAACGCTAATTTTTTAAAGACGCTATATGACGTGCGAAATCGGCAAAGGCCTGCCGAGTATCATACCGAAAAGAATACCCAGTTGAGCGCTTTAATTTCTCGCAGGACGCCACCCAGCTGTACCGTATCATTGCCAGGTACGGGCTGGGGAATTCACTCAGGAAGGTCAGCCGAAGAAGCCAGGCAATGTTGTTCAGCAGATATACCAGGCGATACGGCAGGGGCAGCGTTATATTGCCGAGGGCCGATGCCATCTCACGTATCGTCATGACGCCGTCGCCGGCCGCATTATAGGCTCCGCCCTTCCCCCGCAGCAAAAGGATCCACATGATCTCGACAAGGTCGTCCTCATGGATAAATTGCATTGGTTCCGTCCTGACGGGAATGGGAACAATTTTCAACTGCAAAAAACGGGCCAGGGGATTATCGAAGCCCGGACCCACCACGAAGCAGGGCCGGATAATAATGAAGCTTATATCCGGATATTGACTGCTGTATTCAGCGAAAATGCCTTCGATGATTTTTTTTGACTTGCTGTAGGTGACATCATCATTGCCCCGCAGGGGACTCTCCTCAACAAGGGGACGGTCATTGTCCGGATGAAAGCCGTAGGCGGTCGTGGAACTGGTATAGAGAACCCGCTTCACTCCCGCCCTGACGCACGAGTCCAGGACGGACCTGGTGCCGTTGATATTGATGTCCTCCATCAGTTTCCTGTCATGAATGGGGGGCAGGATAAAAGCGGCATGGATGACCGTGTCTATTGAATGCGTATTGATGATATCGTCCACCGGCTCCCGGACATCCCTTTCATAAAAAACAAACTTGTTCCCGTAGTAACCGGGTCCTTTCACATCCAGCCCGACAATCAACCCAACATCCTGTTTGTCTGAAAGAAAGGCGGTCAGCTTCGCGCCGATATAACCGGAAGAGCCGGTTATGAGGATCCTTTTCATATTGACATGCCCCCGTGTAACAATGAAATCATGGAACGACTACACACTGGCCATGCTTTCGAAAGCGGAAGAGCGCGCCGATCGGTCTTTTATTTAGCGCCGCGCAGCACGAAATTTGAAATGACAGCCACAATGCTCCGCGGCAGGAACCGGTTCAGGACCAGGTGGACAAACTTGCTCATCAGTCCGGGAACGGCCACCGTTTTGCCCTTCACCAGGGCCTCCATTCCCTGGCGGGCGACCTCCGCCGGATCGCTGAGCCCGCTGATTTTGTACCACCATACTTTTTCGGGAAAATCCTTCACCTGGAGAAGAGGCGTCTTGGTATAGGAGGGGCAAAAGGCCGTGACCTTGACGCCGGTGCCCCGCAATTCCTGACTGACCGCCTCGGACAGGCTCTGGATGAAGGATTTTGACGCGCCATAAACCGCGTGATGGGGACAGGGCTGAAAGGCCGAAACGGAGCTGATATTGAGGACCCGGCCGTCTCCGCGCTTCACCATATCGGGTATCAGAAGACGCATCAGCGCCAGGTAGCCGCCGATATTGACCTTCACCAGGTCGACCTGGCTCTTCAGGGAGGCCTCGTGAACATTACCATACACCATCGTCCCCGCGTTATTGACCAGGACATCCACGCGCGGAACGTGCTCCATTATATTCCGGACGAGATTTCCCGGTCCCTCATCGTCGGCAAAATCTTCGATCAGACACCATGTCCTGACCGAGTACCGGTTCTGGAGCTCGCGACCCCACTCAATCAGCGCGTCACGCTCCCTCGGTATCGAATGAAGCACGCAGTGAGACCCGGCTTCGGCGAAACAACGGGCCAGTTCCTTCCCAATGCCTGACGAAGCCCCGGTAATGAGCACATACTTTTCTTTCATGTTGTATTTTTTCATGGCTCCTCTTGTCACAAATCCCTCTCATCCCTGAGAGATCATGACATAACAATGGTATCATTTCGAACGAAGGGAGAAATCCTTTTTTTAGTTTTTCTCCTCATCCCTTGCAAGGGACTCGTCGAAGTGACATTCCGTTATTGATGTCCTCGCCTACGCCTTTTCCAGTATGT
>Ga0116146_1001107_pt1 | contig 29094 bp, 19 predicted proteins | sample AD_JPNHG2_MetaG_FD_89748 | JGI IMG/M metagenome (GOLD analysis project Ga0116146, IMG submission 89748) | Active sludge microbial communities of municipal wastewater-treating anaerobic digesters from Japan - AD_JPNHG2_MetaG | ecosystem: Engineered > Bioreactor > Anaerobic > Digestate | place... | reverse complement strand
TGGGAGCGGGCCGGAGCCCTTGGCGTCCCGATCACCTCCATTCATAACACCATCTCGGCAGCTTTCGGCGGGGCTTACGTGAACGACTTCGTTCAGGCTGGTCGAGTCAAGCGGGTCTATGTTCAACTCGATGCTCCTCACCGCATGTTGCCCAAGGATCTGGGCAAGACCTACGTCCGCAACAACGTGGGTAAGATGGTACCCTTGTCCGCTTTCGCGTCCGGCCGCTGGGCGTACGGCCCTGCCCGACTGGAGCGCTACAACGGGTTTCCCTCCATGAACATCTGGGGCGAGCCGGCTCCCGGTAAGAGCTCCGGCGACGCGATGCGGGCCATGGAAGAGATCGTTGAGAAGCTGCCTCAGGGGGTGGGCTTTGACTGGACCGGCCTGTCCTATCAGGAACGAATGGCCAGTAAACAGGGACCCATCCTGTACGCCTTTTCCATCCTGGTCATCTTCCTGTGCGTGGCCGCCCTGTATGAAAGCTGGCCCATCCCGCTGGCAAACATGCTGATGCTGCCGCTGGGGGCGTTCGGCGCGACTGCGGCCACATGGCTGCGGGGGCTGCCCAACGACGTTTATTTTCAGATCGGGATTCTCACCACCCTCGGGTTGACCACCAAGAACGCCATCCTGATCATTCAGTTCACGCAGGAGCGCTTGGCTCGCGGAGAAGGATTGATCCAGGCGACCCTCGGGGCCGTGAGAGTCCGGTTCCGGCCGGTCATCATGACTTCGCTGGCTTTCTTTTTCGGCGTCTTGCCGTTGGCTATTGCCACCGGTGCGGGCGCCGGCGCGATGAATGCCATCGGCACCGCGGTGACCGGCGGAATGCTCTCCGCGACGTTCATCGATCTTCTGTTCATTCCGCTGTCCTTTGTTCTCGTGTCGCGATTGTTCAAAGTGGAAGAACGCGCTCGAAGGGCGGCTTCGCAGCAAGCGACGAGCGAACTCGCAACCGGATGACGGCAGCACGGGCGCAGGCTGCACACACGTTGTCGTCCTGGGTCGAAAGGGGGATGGCTTCTTCGCCGGCGTGTTTTTGCTTGCGGGTGCTTGGCCGACGGACGTCCAGAAACAAGCGGCCGTGAGTTCCGTCGTGAATCCGGCTCACGGCCGCCTGCGCTGTCGGTCCCCAGATACCAGGAGATATTAGGGGGCCCGATTCGGGTCTCGTCGAACTCGCCGACCCTCGGGTCGAACGAGGATTCTGTAATCAGTAGTTGCAGTACAGCAATCCTGTCTCGTCAGCCCCCTCAGCATTGGCGATGATGTCGCCGGTCAGGGGGTTGTAGATCCATCCGGCCGGGTTGCCAAGATTCACCGTGGGCATCAAGCTGTCGATATCGATGGCCACCTGCGATGATCCCTTGTTGGTCCCCACCGGAACGGCCGGAATCCGGCGGTGGACGTACGGGCCGAATCGATGGATCGAAGTCCGCGTCTCCGATACTTCGCCGGCGACCGACGTGAACTTCGTCAACTGGTCGGCAAAGAGCTTCGGATCGCCGGCCGTCCGATCCGGATTCGTTCCTGGAAATCGCCCTTCATGATCCGCGGCATACTCCTCAATCGCCATCCGCAGAATTGCCAGGCAGTTGACCAACTCGGGTTCAGTCGTGATGCGTGACCCGCGACTGGCCCGCGGGATGGCTATCGAGGCGATGATGCCGATAATGATGACAACGAGGAGCAACTCGACCAGATTCACCCCCCGGCGCACCGTCCGCCTTTCCCTTCCGCCCGAACCCATGTTTACCGGCTCCTCCGCAACGATCAACCGGCGCAGAACCATCGCAGAGTCATCTCAAGTCGAGCGCGCCTGCTCGTGCGGTTCGTCACCAGGTTCTTCGACTAACACGCCGGTTTGCTTTACTTCCCACTGCTCGCCCGGCCCTCGGGTGTGGCCCAGGGTGGCGAGGATGCCCCATAAACACGGGAAAGGAACACGGACCACCACAACCTCCAATTACGCCGCGCATGTGTCCGATCTCGCCGGCCCGGAGGTTATCAGCCGATCCACTGAATCGTGGCGATCTGCTTCGGCCTGAGACTGACGCAAACGTTGTCTCCCTCACGAGGTGCTGCGGCGATCGTCCTCCCCGCAAAATCGGTGAGCTTCGCCTGTCCCCGGGTGCCGGGCATGGTGATGGCAACCTCCATCGGGCGGGTGGTCGGATTGAAGACCCGAACGGATGCATCCTCGCCCGGATGCCGGCGGTAAAGAGCGGTCACCACCGCGTCCCGTCCCGCCACGGTCAAGAAGGCTTGCGAGGCGGGCAGCGTTCGCCCCGCCGGCCCGCCCTCCCGATCACCAACAATGTCGCGGTGCTCCTGTTGCACCGCCCGAACGCCGGCGGCAAGTTGCTGCCCCATGCGGCACAGGCGGGCGACGTCAGGTCTGCCTGACAACGGTACGATTCGGTACTGGAACTCATGCCGCCCTTGGATCTGCCCGCCTTCGTTGCCGCTGGTCAGGACCGCCCGGACAAATGAACGCAACAAGGTCAAAGCGATCGGCCGCTCAGGCTGGTCGCGCACCGCGGATTCGCGCAAGCCCACGGTGATCACCGCAAGGCCCCGACGCTCGTCATAGACGGCCGTCCAGGTCTGTTGCGGCTTGGTCTCGACCTCCATCTCCTTCAGCTTCGCGTTGTCGGCCCGCAGAGCAATGGGGCGCTCCACGACGTCAAACGCCTGGTCGGCCAGGTACGTCGTCGCCTTGCAGCCCGTCGGGAACAGTACCCGTAACCGGTGATCGCGCACGGTGTTATCCACCTCGGTGCGGACCTCGACCGCGTCGCCGCCTTTGCGCAGCGTCACGTGGTGAACGACGATCAACGGCTTCAACGACCCGGCGCGGGCCATCTTTGAGCCAAACTGGAACTGCTCCGGAACGTTGAGGGTGACCCGGACGGTCAGTGTCGCCTTGCAGAGTCCGTCGGCGGTAAGGGCGATGTCGGCCGACGAACCGATCGAGGTGAAAACCTGTTCGTTCACTGCCGTGCCGTGATACCAGCCGTCTCCGATGTCGGCACAGTCTTCGAGCGTCAACAGGCGGTCATAGACCTGTCCCGTTCTCTTGTCGGTCAGAACCAGCGTGCCATTGGAGTTCACGCCGATCTTGAGGAACTCGTTCTCGATCGTATGGTCGTCGACCGCCAGTGTGCCCGGATAGCGCGTGGGCTCCTTGACCGGCCGACAGATGATGGTGGTGTAGCCGTATGCGGGCACTCGCAAGGGAACGCTCACGTCCACTTCGTGCCGGACGTCCGCTACCGGGAACTTGCGCAGCGGACGTCGGAAACCGTATCGCCCTTGGCGCTGATTGACGTATTGATACGGCAGTTCGCGGTTGTCGGCATCGTAAAGCCTGAAACCGATCTTCTTCTCGAACCCGAACCACTCCTGATAGACGGCGTCCATGCACTCGGGAAACCGCAGCGTCAGATCGACCGGTCCGTCGATCGGCTCTCCGCAAGGATTGAAGACCACCACGGCGATGTCCTTCTCCCCCATCTCCGGGAGCCGGACCCGCTCGGCAATGTGACGCAGCGCATCCCGTGTAACGTGGGCGGCGATCAATGCCGATTGATTGAAGCGGTAAAGCATGTCGTCGTGGACCTGATCAATGCTGCAGCCGCACATCGAATCGTGCGGATGGTTCTGGAGCAGGTATCGCCAGGCGGTGTTGAGGAACGCCTCCGGATACGGGCGGCCCGTGCGCGCGGCGAAAACGCTGAACGGCTCCGCCCACAGGCATAACTCGGTTTCGCACCGGGCATTGGCCTGCTTGAGATGAACGCGGCTGCTGAGCACCCCCGGGATCAGCCATTGTTCGTCGCCGAGCACCGCCGGATCGCGCAGCTCCCCTGAAAACACCTTCGTGATCCTGCCGCACTCCTTGCGAATGTCCTCCACGAACGCGTCAAGAGTCGAACTGATGATCTCCACATCGGCAAACCGCTTGTTGGCTTCGGCCAGCAGCGTGGTCGTTTGCGGCTCGATCTCCATGTGATCGCCGCCGTCAAAGACCAGAAAGGCGCTCGTCGGGCACCGGGCGGTCTCAAAGTCCAGATACTCGCGGAAATCCTTTGTCGCCGTCTCGATGTCGAAGATCACGTCGGGCTCGTGACCATGTCGTACCCTGAAGGCGTAGGCGCAGTAACCGCTGCGCGGGCTGAACCGGTAGGCGATCACTTCGCTCCCGTCCGGCGACTGCCAGCGAAACATCGCCCCGTGGGTCACTTCGTTAACCCCTCGCCAGAGAAAGGCGTTATCGATCCCGAAGCCGCGCAGGATCTGAGGCATCTGCGAAATGTGGCCGAACATGTCGCACAAAAACCCCGCTCTCGATGGGTCGCCGAACCGCTGCGCCAACCTCAAACCCATCTGCAGATTGCGGATGATCGATTCGCCGCTCACCAGGAACTCATCCGGCAGAACGTACCAGGGTCCCAGCTTGAGACGGCCGGATTGCGCCAGTTGCCGAATCTCGGCCTCCCGCTCAGGCCGAATCTCCAGGTAATCCTCGATCGTGATGACCTGCCCGTCCATCTGGAAATACCTGAAATCGGGATCGGTCTTCATCGTGTCGATGACTTCGTCCAGCAGGTTGACCAGGCGAAAACGATAGTCCTGAAAGGGTTCGTACCATTCGCGGTCCCAGTGCGTGCTGGCCACGTAATGTCCGATGCGTTTCGATGTAGACAAGCTGAGGCCTCCTGTTGCTGATTCTTGTCTCTTGGGGCTGAAGATCATAAGCCGACAGGGCGGAAGGATGCCAACCGACCGGTATCTACCCCGTCTTCCATTGCCAGTCGGCGACGTAGGCCTGATATGCCTCCGGAACCTTCCCAGCGATCGCGTCGCCCCGGTGGATCCAGAGCCGATATCGCAGATGAAGCGGTTCGTTCTCAGGCAGATCGATCATTTCGAGACCCGGGTACGCCACGCCGATCGGACCGTAGGCGCGCACGATCCATTCCGGAGGACACGTCGGGTGCGAGGGGTGAACCATCAGGGCAGCGCCGCTCCGATGCGGGAGACGCCGCCCGTCTGGTCCGATGAACCTGCCGCTCCAATCGACCCACCTCGCGACCACGTGGTTCAGGCTGTCGCCACTGATCGGGCCCCGGTCGTTTTCCATCCGGACCTCCGTCGCTGACCCGAAACGGCACGTCATTCCGCCGTATCCCTTGTCCGCGGCTGTCTGTCCCCCAATCCGAATGCCATCAACAAGCGCGGTCAGCGTCAGATCGATATCCACTGCCCGCCCGCTCGGCGAGCCGCAATAAACCCGGCAATCCACCATTTCTCGAACAAATCTCTCGTTTCGGGCCGGATCGGCGGGCCGGTACGTCCAGAAGTGCTCCGCCGTGAAACGGCACGATGTCGCTCCCTCTCGGTCATATTCGAGGCGCCCGGGTTCGGCGACGAACTCCCTCGGTATCCACCACTCATTCTGCCATTTGCCTTGTCGTTCCGAGCGAACCCAGGCCCAGAAGATCCCGCGATGATGTATGTGGTCCCCCGGCGAAGCCGCCGTCAGTTCCTCGCCATCAAGCCCGGTCACCGGATGAATGAAGTCGTTCAGAGGATGGCTCTTGGCGTTCTTTGAGTTTGCAGGACCGTGCCAGTAGGACAATATCGGTTTGTCCGGCCCTGCGGCAACGTGGAGAAAAGGCTCCTCGTACCGTGCCTTGCAGCACACGCCGGCCCCGGCCCTCCGATGATCCGGCATGAGGATCTCAATCGGTTGTCCCCGGTCCGACTCCTTGAGCTTGAGATATGTTCTCAATACTGCTTCGCCGCGGGAGGCAAAGGGATCGGCCCGGCCAAGGTCGGCGGGTTGGAGTGTGGCCGGGCGGTGCCCGATGGAAACCCGCACCAGCAGCCGCTTGGCCCCGAACCCATCAGGTGATACCCCGACGGGCATTGTGGGGAGAGGCACTTCGACGGGCATTGGCAGGTCCGCCGGCCAATCCGTTGGCACGATACCCGCAATCCTCTGGTTTGGACTCACACAGCCAACGCAGGCACTCAGCAGTACGATGAGCGTTTTGACTGGTCCCCAAAGACTCTCGGGCCGACTCTTGGTGCGAGCTTCGTTCATAATTCTGTGTTTCCCGCGCTATGAGACCTCGGCATCGCATGATACCGGGCGTGGGTATTGGCGCACAGGTGCTCGTGAGGCGTCGTCGGCCGATAACCAAGCGGGCGAGTCGCGATGGTCAATCGGAGCATAAATGTTTGCAGGTAAATAGATTATCAACATCAACCGATATAAAGAAGGACCGGCGGCGAAATGTCGTCTCGCGGTCTGGGACGGTTTTTGGGATGGGCCCTGCAACTTTTCCCGACGGCCGCTTTATAAGCAATCTGGAGACCGGGGGTGAGGTGCGCCCACGCCGACGATCAGCGGCGGGGCGCCGAACCAGAACCGGTTGTTGGGACACGGGTAATTAGCGGGCTTGTGGGGATTGACCAGTGAGTGTCGGCGAAATCCTGCTTGAGCGGGGCAAGATCCGGCCGGAGCATCTCCAGGCAGCCCAAGCGGCGCGCAAGAACCCACAGGAACGAATCGATCAGATCCTCGTTCGCATGGGTTTCGTGGACGAGCGAGACGTGCTCGAGGCGCTCGGCGAGCAGATGAGCATCGCGGTGGTGGACCTCACGCAGATCACCATCGACAAAGATCTGCTCAAGCTGATGCCAACACGCCTGGTTCACAAGCGAGGCCTGATTCCCATCGAAAAGACCGCGGACACCCTTCGGGTAGCCACCGCGGATCCTTTTGACTTCACGGCCCTGGATGAATTGCGCATGCTTACCGGCCTGAAGGTCGAGGCCGTGCTGGCCAGCGCAAGCGAGATCCAGCGGCTGATCCGCCAGCACTTCGGCGTCGGCGGTTCCACCATCGACGAGATGATCGAGGACCAGCCGGAAGACGAAGACGTCGAGCTGCTGAGCGAATCAGTTGACGAAAACGGCGACCTGGTCGAGATGGCCCAGGAAGCCACGGTCGTCCGCCTGGTCAACGAAATCCTGACCGAAGCCATTCGCGACAAGGCCAGCGATATTCACATCGAGCCGTACGAGCATACCCTCAAGATCCGGTATCGAATCGACGGGGTTCTGCAGAACACCGTGTTGCCGCCCAAGATCGAGCGATTTCAGGCGGCCATCATCAGCCGCATTAAGATCATGAGCAACCTGAATATCGCCGAAAAGCGTCTTCCGCAGGACGGCGGTTTCAAGGCTCGGATTCACGGCCGCGAAATCGACTTTCGCGTCTCGATCATCCCAACAGGTTACGGCGAGGCGGTGGTCATGCGTATCCTCGACCGGCAATCCATCAACCTGTCGCTCCAGCAGTTGGGCATGGGGCCGGATGTGCTCAGCCAGTTCCAGCGGCTGATCAACATGCCCCACGGCATCATCCTGGTCACCGGGCCGACCGGCAGCGGAAAGACGACCACGCTGTACGCCGCATTGCATACCATCGTTTCCGATGAGATCAAGATCCTCACGATCGAAGATCCCATCGAGTATTACCTCGACGGCGTCAACCAGGTGCAGACGAGCGAGAAGATCGGCCTCAACTTCGCCCGGGCGCTTCGTTCGTTCCTGCGTCACGACCCTGACGTGATCCTGGTCGGCGAAATCCGCGACCGCGAGACCGCCGAGGTGGCGATCAACGCCTCACTGACCGGTCACCTTGTGTTCAGCACCCTCCACACCAACGACTCGGCCGGCGCAACCACGCGTCTCCTGGACATGGGCGTCGAGCCCTTCTTGGTCTCCAGCTCCCTCGAGGGCATCCTGGCTCAGCGACTCGTGCGGACCATCTGCCCTCACTGCAAGGAGGCCTATAAGCCCGACCGCGACGCCCTGCCGCAGGATTTCGTCATCGAGAAGGGGCAGGTCCTGTACCGCGGCGTCGGCTGCCGCGAATGCCGGCAGATCGGCTATCGTGGGCGTATCGGAATCTACGAACTGCTGGTGATGAACGACGAACTGCGCGAACTGGTGGTCCAACGGGCTTCCGCCGGGCGAATCCGACAGGTCGCGATGCAAAACGGCCTGCGGCTGCTCCGCCAGGACGGCTGGGACAAGGTCCTCGCCGGCCACACCACCTGCGAAGAGGTCCTCCGCGTCACCAATGTCGGGTGATGTTCGATCATACCGCTGAAACTGGCTGCGCACACCGATCATGAAGAGGGAAAACACACAAGACTTCGAACGTGGACTTATGGCCCAAGACCGCGGTATGTCTTCCTTGAGAAGCAGCACTTGAGGCAAATACGGTATTCCGACATAAGGTCCGTGTGCCTTCAGGACCGACGAGCGACTTCGAACCGCTTCAGAAAACGAAACGAGACTCTTGATCCGCGCCGGCTCTCCAAGTACACTTAATATCGGTCACTGCTGGCAATGGCGGGCCGCATCTGACGAGTTCACTTCTTGCTTCGCGGCGGTCCAGGCCGGGAACGGTTGAGCCGGCTGTCGCCAATGGGGCCGGTGCAAATGAAGCATTCTTCTTCATGATCCGTTGATCGACCGGAGGCTCCCATGACCACGATCACCCGCATTGCCGGTGGGCTTGCGATGGGACTGATGGTGCTCTGGTCGTCGGGTTGCGGCAGGAATGTCGTGCCCGATGGCGGCAACGACGGTGGACCGTTTGACCACTATGTGCCGGATCCGAATGTTTACGCCGGCGCTGTCGACCCGGCCATGATCATCGAGCAAACCACCGGCACCGGTGCAACTATCCGTTTCGCGGTCAACCAGCTCGTGCTCCTGATGAACGAGGGCACTACCCGTTCGACGGTCGAGGCGTTGGCCCACCGGCTTGGCGGCACCATCGTGGGCCAGGTGCCGGACATTGATTTCTATCAGATCGAGCTGTCCACGACGACACGGGCGCAACTCGATGCGGCCGTTGCTCAGGCCGAGGAGGACCCGAACGTCACCGCCGCGGGCTACAACGTGGCCTCACGCTTGAACCAGAGCTGTCCGGCGGCGAACGACAATGCTGAAATCTTCAACATCGACAAGTGTGCGTTCACCGAAACGGAATACTACAACGCCCTGACCATGTTTGATTTCTTCCGCCCGCACCTCGCGCTGAATCCGGTCACTGTGGCCGTGATAGATTCCGGGCTGGACCCGACGACCGGAGAGTTCGACAATACGGATGTCTTTTATCTCAACAACCTGCGCGGACCTCCCGTTGACAGCGATCCAGACAGGCACGGCACGATGGTATGCGGCATGATCGCTGCCGACGACGACATGCAAGGAATCAACGGCATCGCGTCGCGGTTCTTGCTGGACAACCTGAGTCTGGCGGTGGCCGGTTGGGAGGGTATCCAGCTTGGCACCTCGGCCACAGGGAGCTGCGTCGCCCACGAGATGCTTTACACGTTCGTGGCCGCAGCAGCGGGGGCACAGGTCATCAACCTGAGCATCGGCTACGAACCGTCCGACCCGCATTTCAGAGTGATCCGGGAAACCTGGAAGAGAAGGATCGCCCGCCTGCCTGGTGTCGTGTTTGTGGCTGCGGCGGGAAACGAGACCACCGAGTTGGACGGAAACAATAGCGCCCCCGGCGGCATCGGCCTGCCTAATCTGATCACCGTGGCGGGCACGGCCCGCTGTGAGCCTGACAGGCCTGCCAGTTTCACCAACTACGGCCCGGTCGTCGATGTCGCCGCACCCGCCGAGGATGTTCCCGTGGTCTTCGACGGTGTGTACGTGACCGGTTCAGGCACGTCCTTTGCAACGCCCATGGTGGCATCGCTGGCGGCGATTCTCAAGTCAATCCAGCCCACACTTACACCCGCTCAGGTCAAGCACTACATTGTCGATTGCGCCCACCCCCTCTATGGCAATCCCTTCGGCCGCCTGATGTTCACGAACTCAATCTGCCAATTGCTGATCGATATGGGTGTAGGCGATCCCATTCGCTCCTGGATCGATCCCATGGGTCTGGGCAGTTTTGGCGCCTCCGGCCTGGTGCTGAGCAGGATATGTCCGGCGGGGATCGTCTACACGGTTGATGGCTACGGCACCTACCAGACCTACTACGAGACGGAATCAGACCACCGCCCCGCCATCGCGGGGTCCTTCGGCGGCACATCGTTCACGTGCGGCGGCGGAGACGGCGACGCCTCCATTGGTTTTACGAGTCTGAGCCTGACTCAATTCGTCCTCGGCACCTACATCATTACGACCCCCGAGGAGGCCGGTCCGGACACGGCCGCCGCATCGTTCACCGACTTTACTACCGGCGAGAGCGGCATGGGTATGGCCGGGTCAATCACCTTCGACGCCTGCCAAATCGACCAGCGCAGTCCGTTCGACGGCATCAACCCATGGATCGTGCGGCTGAGCGGGGCGTTCGCAGGCGTACTCCAGATGGCCCACAACGACCGCGCCCCCACGTTTCATGAGTTCGAAGGGTCCTTTAGTGTGCCTCTCCTGGTGCTGGCCGGAGCGGAAGACTCCTTCATTGACTACCTCGAGAACACGTGCGAAGGAGGCATTCCCCGCCCGCACGAATAGACCGCATCCCCGCCCCACAAGAGATGAAATGACGACCGGGCACATATGCTCCATGTCAGCGATGGTGCGTTCGTCAACGCAACGGGTAAACGCGTGTCAACCACAAGGCAGGTAACGGCTCTGCTGTATCGCCCACTCATCCCCTTGGCCGGCTGTCGCCCCGAAGACCTCCCCGGCAATGGGCAAAGAAACCGAGCCGGCCGTCCATCTCGCTCATCCCGGCCGGCGGACGCGCTTCTGCTGCAAGCCCGGGAAGAACAGGTTCGAGGCCAACCCCGCCAAGTACCTGGCCAAGCTGGGCCGGCAGTTGTCGACAGTCACCAAGCCGACAAGTTGAGTGGTCTGCCATCGCCGCGTCCGAATCAACTCGCGCAGTTCGGATCGGCCGCCGGCTTCTCCCCGCTGAGACACCGTTGAAAGACGGCGAAGTCCGCCTGGTCGATGTCATCGTCGGTGTCGAAGCAGGCCCACACGCAATCCGGGCTTGGCTGCGAAATGGCCGGGGCCGTCGCGCAGGCCTCGAAAACCGCTAAGTCATTCATGTCCACGTCGCCGTCCCGGTCGAAGTCGCCCGGCACGAACGGCGGGCAACCATTGATGTCGACGAGCACCCCACCGATCGTGGCGGGGCAAAGGTCGCAGGTATCCGGCGTGCGGTCCCAGTCGAGATCCTGAAGACGATACGCGTAGGCCGAACCGACGTTCTGCAACCAACCCGGCCCGCCAACGACCAGGGTCTGTCCGCGCGAATCTACGGCACCGAAGGAGTCACCTGCGGTGCCATCGGCGGCCGTCGGTTTCGCCCATGCAATCCAGCCGGCCCTGATGTGCCGGAAGAGATAGATCGATCCGGAACCGGTTCCACGGTCATTGTCGCCGTAGGCACCGACAACCAAGAGATCACCATCGAGCGAAAGGAAGTAGCCAAAATCGTCCTGCGACTCGGTGTCGGATGCCGTCAGCTTGGCCTCTTCGTACATCTCGCACTCGTCGGGAAGGCCGTTGCCGTTGCACTCCTGGCTTGTGCCGACCGCAATGTCCTGAGCCTCGGGAACATCGTTGAAATTGCAGTCTTGCGCATTTGCAGACGGCACCAGCCACAGCCCAAGCCACGCCGCGGCTGCAAGCTTCAAGCCGGTCGTGAGGCACCCTTCCACGATCCACCTCCGATCATCGCTCAACGGCGCCGTCTTGAACGGAGTCATACAGAAACATGATCCTTCCGGCCCAGAATCTGATCAGCCCACCGAATGCTGCTGCCATTGTACAGCGCTATGCGCCCTTGTACAACCCTATGTAGCGTTAGATCTTCTCATTCCCTCCGCTTGAAATAAGCGCATAAGACCTTCCAAAAGACGATTCTCAAGCGTTTCAAGAGGTGCTTTTGCGCCGCTATGACACTCGGGTCACGATCATACCATCGCAACCCGAAGATGAGGCGCTCTGAAAGCGGCAAGAGGGGTCGGTCTCACCCGGCGCAGTTGGGGTCTGCCTTCACATCGCTGCCGCTGATGCAATTCTCGAAGACGAGAAAATCATCGCCGTCCACGTCCTCATCGCTGTCCAGCGAAACATCCGCACAGTCGGGATCGGTGATGATCACGCCTGCACCACCGTAGCATTTCTGCAGGCGGCCGAAGTCGTCCTGGTCAACGTCACCGTCGCCGTCATAATCGGCCTTGACACTGTGGACGTCGATCGTCACGGCAATATCCTGCGGGCTGTTGGCGGCATTGCCGCTGACGCGGATGACGGTGGTGTAGTGCCCGACGGGCAAGGAGGCCGTCGTATAACTGACTGTGATGGTGTCGGTTTCGGTCGTGGCGGTTCCGCTGATCGGGGTGACATCGAGCCAGCTCACCGGAGGAATCTCCTCGATCGCGTAGTTGAGCGTTCCGTCCCCGCCGTTGACGATCGTGAAGGTGTCGTTGCCTTGGGAATCGCCAAGGAAAACGCTGTGTGCCAGCGTGTCCTTGTTCAGCGTGATCTCCGGACCCTGAATGGCGTACTCGATGATGGTCATGGCCAGATCATCATCAGGGCGAGGCACGTTGTCCCGATAGGCGATGCCGTCCGCGTAGCTGTCGTGATCATCGCCACCGCCGCAGGAAGCCCCGGACGCCGGCTTCATCAGGTAAGGATTGAATCCCGGGGACTCGGGCGGCGGATTGTGAATGTTGAACTCAATGAAATAGGTCTGCCCCCTGGTAAGAGGAACCTCGCCGGGGTTGTAGCTGACGCCGTGAAGCCCCACGCCGAAAGCCTGGTACGCCGCGAGGGTGATCTTGTCCGGTCCTATCTGCGGCCCCGTCGGGCCTCCCTGCCGGACCTTCCATAGGAACTCCAAGTTCCACTTCCTTTCGGCCCCCGCCGCCCAAACGTCGGCCCCGGCCAGGCCCTTCCCCTTGGCAACGAACGTTTGTCCCCAGCGGGGCCCGAAAAAGCCCCCATCGCACAGGTAGCCCAGTCCGGTGACCCGCCTGTTCATCGTCACAATCGTGCCGTCGTTGTCGGAGAACACTGTGATGTTGAGGTCAAAGTTCTGCGGATTGCCCTGAGCATCATACGCCCGCCCGTTGGCGTAGCTGTTGGCATCCTTATCGCGCTTGTAGGGTTGCAGATTGCCGCTGCCGCCGTTGGCCGTCAGACGCACCGCATATCGCGCGCCCGGCACCGTCGGGATTTCTCCCGATCGCCACCGGACCCAGTTGTCAGTCACATCACCGACCTGCGGCTCGATGCGCGCCCCAATGAACTGCCAGTTGACCACGTTGGCGTTTCCGTTGTCCTTGAGCACCGCCACCTCGACATTGTCCGGATCGTCGCCGGCATACGCAAACATGATGCCGCGGATCGAAATGCCCGTGGCCACGAAGGTCTGATACCAGCGGTTCGCCGGACCGGTCCAGGCATTCTTGAAGTAAGTCGAATAGTCGATGGGCAGCTCCGGATTGACGGTGACCGTTTGACCACTGGTGATGCTGATGTTGCTCACCACCTTGGGAGCGATGTAAAACAGAGGCTGATTGACCAAGATCGAGTACTGGCCGGCCGGAACGTTTTCAAAGCAATACACGCCGTCATGCGTCGTGCCGCTGACGCACGCCGTTCCGGTGTAATAAGCGGATCCGCCCAGACGGCTGGAGGGCCCCACGAAGGAACTGCTCGGCGGCGAGAGGAACAGATTCGCCTCGTAGAGCTCGACGTACCCCATGCCGGGCTTGCCTTTGATCTTCTCGTATCGGCCGTGGCCGGTGATTGAAACGGCGGCCCAGGCCGTCCCGGCAAACAAGCTTGCCGAAACTGTCACCGCCAGCAGCAGGGCAAACCGGCCCATGTTTCGGCTCATCAAAGCACCTCCCTCGAATGACCTCAATTCCGCATGCCGTCACAAAACGGTCGACTCAGATGGATCGGCGATCCTGTTCATCCTCGTTGAATCAACTCCGCGACATGAAACAAGAATATCACAAGGTCGTCGGACGGGCAAATAGCTTCAGTATTACTTTGATGATTTCTTTTGCGGACGCTGCATCCAGGCCCGCGTCTCATACCCCCGCAGCCGACGACGAACAACCGGACCACGCTTGCCGCAAAGCGGATTACGCCCGCGTCGGCAGCGGCGACTCCGACAGAAAGCGAGGCTTTCCAGTCCGTCGCTGGTTCATCGTGGCACAGGATCGCGCCGTAACCAAGCCCAACGGTCACGGCCCGGCCCGTCAGGTTCACCGACACCGCTGCTGAACGCCTCCGGGGGACACGGCGGCAATGGGCGGGCGGGACCGTATCGTCGCACCACGGCAGACGCCCGCCCCTTCCAGGATTCCCGGCATGGCCGCGCCTGTTTTCATTGAACCGGAAAACGGCTACACTCCGGACCCCATGAGGAAGCAGTACAACATTCTCGACCGCCGATTGTCCGAGGTGCAGGAGGAGCATGCGCACGTCACCATTTTTAGCAACCCGGACGAGAACGAGAAGCGGTACCTCATTGACGAGCTGAAGGTCGACGAGCACACCTTCAATAGCGCTCTCGACCCCGACGAACTCTCGCGATTGGAGTTCGAGCCCGAACACGTGGCAGTGATTTTCAAGCGCCCGAAAAACTACTCCGGCGGAGAGCAGTTCTTGTTCAAGGTCGGGTCAGTAGGCGCTTTCCTGTTCAAGGATCGCGTCAAGATCGTCGTATCAGAAGACGTGCCGTTGTTCGACGGCGTGCCCCTGACCCGCGTTCATTCCCCGGCAGATGTCATTCTCAAGCTGATCGCCCGGTCGGTCATTCACTTCCGCGAGCATCTCAAGGGCATCAGCATGATCTCCGACGAGCTGCAGAAAGAGATCAACACCTCGATGGAGAACAAGCACCTCATCAACATGTTCACCCTCGAGAAGAGCCTCGTCTACTACGTCAATGCCATCAATTCCAACGGTGCCGTGCTGGAGCGGCTGAAGAACAATGCCGCCCGCCTCGGTTTCAGCACCGAGGAGGTCGAGTTCCTCGATGACCTGATCATCGAAAACAATCAGTGTTATCGGCAGGCCGAGATGTACTCCAACATCCTGGCCAGCCTGATGGATGCCCGGGCCTCGATCGTCAGCAACAACATCAACGTGTTGATGAAGACGCTGAACATCATCACCATTGCCATCATGGTGCCGACGTTCGTGGTCAGCGCTTTTTCCATGAATGTCGCCATCCCGATGCAGCATCTCCCTTATGCCTTCGAGATCATCATGGGGTTGGCACTCTTGTCGGTCCTGTTGTTCATGCTCTGCTGGCGCAGGTACCGGCCATAGCTGCGTTTCTGTACCGACGAAAAGGTCCGCACGCCGGACGGCCCGGGGCTGCTCGGCTTGTGATCCTTGATTTCCGCACCGTCACTGATTGATGCAGTTCGCATCAAGCGGGACACCGGGACCGGAGGCACACGACTCGAACCAGTTCAAGTCCGCCTGATCGACGTCGTTGTCCGGTATGCCTCCCGGACCTTCGACGTCGAAGCAGATGCAGTAGGCCGGTTCGTCCGGCACAGTTCCCCCCGCGCCGGTGTAGCACGACTGAAAAACGGCGAAATCGGTCTGATCGACGTCACCATCGCCGTCGACGTCGGCCGCCACCGGGAAAGAGCAGGGAGAAGCCGATTGCACCAGAAACAGTTCGTCGACATGGGTCGCAACAGTCCCCGGCGGGTTGCCCGGATTCCCCGAATCAGGCACGTGCCCCCACTCCACCGTCACCTCGGAAGTGGTCGGTGCGGCCTTGATCGTAAAGGGGGTCCAGACGCTTGCCGGATCGGTGACAGAGAAGAAACCGATGATGGGGCCGTTCGGCCCACCGTCGCGAATGAGTACCTGATGATCGTGGATCAGGCCCGCGCTCGCACCACCGTAAATCCAACCCGTCAACGTGAGCTCATAGCGAGGCAGAACGGGCACCGTCTGAATCACTCGTTGCATCGACGCCCCGACGCCTCCTTCCGAGATACCGCCACGATTGGAGCCGCCCTGCGTCGACGGTGAAGGGACCCATGACTGATTGTTGTACCGCACCGGCACGGCGGTTTCATATGAGGTCCAGAAGGCCACCGGTGTGGCATCCCCGCCTTTGGGGCCCTCCAGCTCAAAGTCGCCGTTGGGCAGCAACTGGCTGCCGGGAGGCGAGTAGCGGAACGCCAGGGGCAGCGGGGCGGGGCTGTCACACTGATCACCGCGAACGGCCACCAGGTCGTAGAAGCCCGCCGGCGCCGAAGCAAAATCGAATCTCGCCACCACGTCGCTGCCGCTGGGAACCACATTCGTCGCGACCAGCTCGGTCGCCCCCTGCACGAGTTTGATGCTGTTGGCCGAGTCGGCCAAGACGGTCACATTCGTACCGGTGATCTTCAATTCCGTCTGCCCCTCGCGGACCACGATCGCGCTCGGCGACACGCCGGTTAGTGTCACCGGGTCGACGCAGAACAGGTCAAAAGCGTCCACGAAAGTCCGTGGCACGTTGTCGTGGAATCGCAGCGAACCGGCGCCGGTGCTTCGACGCACGCGATAGAACTCGAGGTTCGCCGGCGGAGCGTTCGGCTTCTCAAGAACGAGGTTGTAGAGGTCGGCATGAGCACCGCTGGTATGCATCGGGAAGCTCACGATCAACTTGGTCGGACTGTGGGTGAGAATCGTCCCCGGCACCACCGTCTCCGCCTGATCTCCGGAAGCCTTGCGGTCAACGAAGACGAGCTTGACCGCGCTTACCTCGTCCAGATTCGATCCCCCGGTGATCACGAGGGTGGGATCCACGTTTGTCGGTCCCCTCACCGGATAAGCGATCCACGGATGCAACGGACCCGTGCAGGCCGGCGAGGCGGTCAGGCTGAATGCGTCGGCAAATGCGCCGGCCGCGCTGTACCCCGGGCAGACCAATTCCGTCGCCAGTTCCACCGTCACATAGCCGGAATACGACGTCCCGTTGATCGTCACCCCGACCCAGGTGCCATAATCCCCGCCGGCTCCGGCCGTCGTGTGGTCGATGCTTCGACTGCCGATGGTTGAGCCGGTCTTGTCGCCGTCATACAGGGTGACCTTCGCTTTGGCCTGAGACGTGCCGAAGCGATTGCAGTCCAGCCAACCGCTGAATGACACGGCCGAGCCCGGGGCTATCGGCACCGTTTGCCACATGGATGTCGTGGAAGTGCCGGGATGCCCCCGACTCGTGGACCAGATACCGTAAATGCCAAAATAGTCCGTCCGGTAGTCGATGGAAGTCGGGTTGGGGTTCGCGGCCGGGTTCTTGACGTAATCTCCGAACCACATGGCCGCATTGCCCACGGCATCCATGGGAGCAAGCGGTTTCCCGTCCGAGCCGACGTTCACCACCTCGAAGCTCGGGTTCGCCAGGAGGTTCTGTGGCACGCTCGGATCAAGGATCTCGAAGGCGTTGGAGATGACCACCGGATTGACGCCCGCCTGCTCGACCACCAAGTCGAACACGCCTGCCGCTTGCCCCGCTGTCGCAAGACTGACCGTCAGGGACGTGGCGGTTTGCGCAGTAATCGTGCCGGCAATTAACACGCCGTTGGCTCCGTTGTTGTTCCACATTCCCACCTGTGTTTTCCAGAGATGCACTCCGGTCACATTCGTGAGGTTGGTGCCGGTGATCGTTACCGTCGTATCGGTGGCCACCGGCGTGCTGATCACGTTCGGCTCGATGTCCGTGACATCGTGCTGGCCGGCACAAGTGCCTTCGCTGCATGCAAACAACTCCACATCATCCAGCGCGGCAATGCCCCACCCGGTTCCCCCCGCGCCGTCCCCGACCAGCGTGAACCGCACCTTCACCCAGCCGCTGGCCACCTCGCCCGCCCAGGTAGCCCATACCTGCTGGTATGATTGCGAGGGCGGAACGCCGTCCGTGCTGCTCTTGACCGCTGCGGCCACCACGACGTCGTCCACGAGAAGCTCGCCTGCCACAACGCTTGGCCAAGCCCCCGTGTCATACACCCACGCCCAAAACGACAGCGCCAGGTTATAGTACCCGGGCACGACGGAAACGGTCTGCTCAAGAACGCCGATATCACAGTTGTAACTGCTGGGATTCATGACAAAGCGATTACCCGTGCGTGCGCTTGCTCCGTAGGTCGGGGCGCTGCAGTAATCCACGTCAGGCCCGAGCGTCCAGTAATCCGGCGGCGAGCCGCTGATCGGACTCTCGAAACTGGTGTTTTGCAGCAATTGTGTTGGGGCCGCCAGAACGGGCGCCGCCAGAACCAATACGTATACCACCGCCGCACAGTAACCTCTCTGCCCAATGCGCTTCATATCATGAACCTCCTCTGATTTGCCCTGTATCGGGACTCCGATCCATGTTTTCAACCGCGATCCTCAGGTGAACACCTGATAGCATACCACATCCTCTGAAACTGTCGCAAGTTTTTTTTCGGCAGCAGGCGAAATCCTCAACAGCCGAGTCTGCTCATGTCGATGGAAATACACCCAGGATATAATTGATTCATCCAGAGCAATACTCGTTGCTGCAAAGGTGAAGAACCATCGGGGGATTAAAAGCTCTTCAGATACCCCCTTGCGACCGTCACGCTTCTTGTGCACCCTTCTAGAAGGGTTCAGGTGGATCGAATTGGAGACCGGGGCGGGGCGTCTTTACAGCCTTACGGCCGGACATCTGTGCGGCTTGCACGCATGTTTCCGGATCACAATGCACTTGGGCCGCAGCCCGCAAGAAGGCGGTCCGCCGCGGGGCCTTCCTCCGGACCGCCGCCGCTCGGCCAGACAGGCAAGGCTATACCTCTGAATGACACTTCATGAACTCGATGAGCTCATCCACCTGGGCAAAGCACAGGCCCGTAACGGTGTCAGCACAGCCGTAGTAGATGGCGATGCGGCCGGTGTCGGCGTCGGCCAGGGCGGCACACGGAAATACCACGTTTGGCACGTCGCCCACGCACTCATAGTCGCGCTGCGGTGAAAGAATGTACGGAGCCGCGCGGTAGATGACCCGCCAGGGTTCATCGAGATCCAGCAAGGCCGCCCCGGCACTGTATACGTAACCGTTGCAGGAAGTCAGCACGCCGTGGTAGATCAGCAGCCAGCCGTGCTGCGTCTCGATCGGCACCGGCCCGGCGCCGATCTTCGTGCTCTGCCAACCTTTGCGAGTGCCCATGACAAAGCGGTGCCGGCCCCAGTACACCAAATCGGGCGACTCGCTGCAGAAAATGTCGCCGAACGACGTGTGACGAGTGTCGCTCGGGCGGCTCAGCATGTAGTACTTCCCGTTGATCCGGCGAGGAAACAACACGCCGTTGCGGTTGTAGGGCAGGGTAATGTTCTCACACTGGTGAAACGTCTCGAAGTCCTGTGTATAAGCCATCCCGATCGTCGGACCGTGGTAACCGTTACACCAGGTGACGTAGTACCGATCGTCGATCCGGCAAACGCGAGGGTCATAGCCGTACTCGAATCGGCAAACCTCCGGATCCTGGCCCAGGAACCCGATCGGCTCGGGGTTCAGCCGCCAGTTGATTCCATCGCTGCTCCGACCGCTGTGCAAACGCATATAACGACGGCGATCGTCTACCCGGAAGACACCGGCAAAACCATCCCTGTAAGGCACGACGGCACTGTTGAAAATGCTGTTTGCGCAGGGAATCAGATCACGAGGGATAACCGGGTTCCGGCTGTAACGCCAGACCACCTCACCACAACCGGGCGGCCGGTCCTCCCATGGAATGTTGGGCAAAGCGGGGCCCACGATGGTTCCTGAATTCCGTACCGCCACCGTTCGATACTCCTTCGACTACGGGTCTGCGAGAAGGCGGCCCAGCACTCCGCATCGGGCCGCAAACCTACCGGACGACGACAGAGCCCGTCAAGACTTCGCATTGAACGTATGGCCAACTGGAACGTAACTGTTCATTAGGCAAAGACTTATGCAGAGCAGTATCGGCGATTGAGCCCTGTCGAGCCGCACTCCGATGCGAACCGCGCTACCATGCCGAACTCTCGTTTCGGATAATCCCTGGAACCGGAGCTTTCTGTCCGATACAATAAGAGTGCGACCAGGGGAAAGGTCGTCTCGCCATGCAGCCGGCAACGTTCGCCGCAGCAGATGGGCTTGTGAGGCCGGAGTGTGTGCTCCGACGAACTCTGGCGGCAAGTGCGAAAACCAGAGAGCAGCGGCTTCGAGTTCTCGTCGGACCGATCATGCTCTCTGTTTTTTTGTCTTGCCAGAGCAAGCCGGCTTCGCCTGCCCCGGCAACTCGCAACGTGAGATACGACAAGAGTCGAAGGGAGTGCGTTCCCCCGGAATGTCCCTTTAGTCTCTTCCGTCGCAACTGGTGCGCATTTTGCGCGCGTGTTTCTGGATCGCAGAACGCTTGGGTTGCGGCCCGCAAAAAGGGCGGTCCGCCTTGGCATGCCTCAGGCCACGAGTTGGCCCTGCGCAAGCCGATTCTTGTATCGTTTCCGCAGCCGTTCCAGCAGATCCTTGTGGATCTGGCTAACCCTCGATTCCGATAGGTCAAGCACCGCGCCGATCTCGGCCATGGTCAGATCCTCGCAGTAATACAGAATCAGCACCAGCCGTTCCTCCCGGGTCAAACCTCTGGTGATCAGGTCGATGAGCATTGCCCGAGACAGGCGCTCCGAAGGATCCCGTTGCCGCTCGTCGCCGATGTCCCAGACGCGCCTGCCGGTCTGGCGGTTAAGCCCGGCACCGCCTCGCGGCTCCAGCGCGGAAAAATGCACCTCCCGGCCTCGCTGCGAAATGCGACTCAATTCTGAATACCTTTCGACGGAAAGATGCATCGCCTCGGCAACTTCCTCTTGCGTCGGAGGCCTTGCAAGGCGGCTTTCCAGTATCTCGGTCACCTGACAGCATCGTTTCTCGAATGCCCGGATGGTCCGCGATTGGGGATCCAGCGAACGCAGCCAGTCCATGATCGCCCCAATAATCCGCTGCTGGCAGAAAGTCTCAAACTTGGCCTTCTTGTTCGGGTTGTAAGCCTCTACCGCCTCGATAAGGCCGTCATAGCCGGCGCTGCAGAGCTCTTCGTAGGTCACGTGCGCGGGCAGCTTTCTCGTCAGCCTGGCCGCCTGCATCTGTACCAGCGGCGCATAACGCTCCACGAGCAGATTGCGATATTCGCGCCTCCGGTTCTTGAGAAACTCTCTCCATACTGCTTTCGTGTCATCGATCCCCGGCTTCGCTCCATACGACACTTCGTTTGGTCGGCTCTTTCTTGTCATATTGTTGGCTATGCTCCACGAGTGCCCGGTTAAAACCCTACGGCCAGACATCTGTGCGGCTTGTGCGCACGTTTCCGGATCGCAGTGCGCTCAGGTTGCACCCCGCAAGAAGACCGTTTGCCTCAGGGTTCGACCTCGCCTCCCGCCCGTATCAACCTCGATGCGTTCAGTTGAGTCTCCGAAGGCCGACGAGCGGCAGGCCTGAAGCTCATGACGCCTTCTCAGGTCGCGATGCGAACGACTCGTTCGCACCTGATGTGCTGATTCCTGCCGACTGTCGAACATTGAATCGTGTCCCTGTGACACGGCGAGGGAAGGTGGTGAGCAGATTCGTGACTTCAATCACATGCCTTCCTTGAACCGGTGCCTTGGATTGGGTCGATCCTGGCACCGCACGTAAGTCACAATCTCTCGCCCACCGTGGTAAAAATAGCACGAGTTTTGCGATGAGCAAGCGGCGCAAAGGCCTGAAAACGCAAGTGCTTAGGCTCTCGGCTTATGGGACGCGTCGCCGGAAATCACAGCCCCCCCACATATGGTTTTCCACGCAGGCTTCCCCGACGACCGCTTGGGGGAGATTCCAATAAGCGGCCGATAACGCGCCTCGAAAAAAAGCCCTGAGATTTCCTCCCTCCGACGGCCGTAGGACCGCCCGCGCGTGGCAAAAACGAACACCCGCACCCCGGAAAGGCCCGGTTCGACGCCGGCAACCACCTTACGGCTTCCCAGGCGCCAATTGGCGATTACAATGATCCACCGCTGGTAAGCTCGCCGACAAGGTCGGTCTGTCTCTTGTGGAGCCGAAGAGAATGAGTGACGCGACGGTGGCAATCGTGATGGGCAGCGACTCTGACTGGCCGGTGATGGAGGCCTGTTACCAGCAGATCAGGTCGCTGGGGATCGCGGTGGTCGTGGAAGTCATCTCCGCCCACCGGACGCCCGACCGGGTGACGGAGTTTGTGGCCGCCGCCGAGCAGAGAGGCGTGCGAGTGTTCATCGCCGCTGCCGGCATGGCCGCGGCTCTGCCCGGAGTGGTCGCTGCTCACACTACCCTGCCGGTGATCGGCGTGCCCTTGCCGTCTGGTGTCCTCCAAGGCGTGGACAGCCTTCTGAGCATTGTGCAGATGCCGCCCGGTATCCCCGTCGCCACGGTCGCCATTGGTTCTGCGGGGGCGAAAAACGCCGCCCTGTTGGCCGCGGAGATCCTGGCGTTGAGCGACCCGCGTCTGAAGAAGGCTCTGGCTGATTTGCGACGCGAACAGGCCGCGGCCATGGAACAGAAGAACCGCAGTCTCAAGGAAAAACTTGCCGGTGCCTGATCTTGCCCCTCACAGAACACTCGATTGGATCGGCGGCCTCGACGGCCATATCGAGATGATCGATCAGACGCTCCTTCCCGGACGGTTCTCAGTCATCGCCTGCCACGACGTCGAATCGGTTTGGGAGGCGATCAGAGTCCTGAGAGTCCGCGGAGCGCCGGCTATCGGCGTGGCCGCGGCCATGGGCGCGGTCCTGGGCGTCCGCGACGCGACGACGGACGAAGATTTGTACGCCCGGCTCCAAAGAGCCTGCGATTATCTGGCCTCCAGCCGTCCCACGGCCGTCAATCTGTTCTGGGCTTTGGATCGGATGAAACGCCGCGCTCAAACGCTCCGGGGCCGACCGCTCGCCGACATCAAGGAATCACTTTTGGCTGAGGCTCGCGCGATCCGCGACGAGGATGCCGCCATGTGCCGGGCGATCGGTGATGCAGGCCGGCATCTCATCACCGACGGAGCCGGCGTCCTGACGCACTGCAACGCCGGCGGGCTTGCCACCGCCGAATACGGCACCGCCCTGGCGGTGATCTATCGGGCACACGAACTCGGTCGCAGGTTCCGCGTGTACGCCGACGAAACACGGCCGCTGTTGCAGGGTTCCCGCCTCACGGCCTGGGAACTGTCGCGAGCGGGCGTCGACGTCACCGTGATCTGCGACAACACGGCCGGCCTGCTGATGGCTCAAGGCAAGATCAACCTGGTCATCACCGGCGCCGACCGCATCGCCGCCAACGGCGACTCGGCCAACAAGATCGGCACTTATTCCCTCGCGGTTCTGGCGAAGGCCCATCGCATCCCGTTCTACATCGCGGCCCCGAGATCGACCTTTGATCTCTCCATCGACGACGGCCCGGCCATCCCGATCGAGATTCGCGACGAGAATGAGATCCGCCGTGGTTTCGGCAGGCTCACCGCCCCCGAAGACGTCAAGTGCTACAATCCCGCTTTCGACGTCACGCCTGCCGGGTTGATTCACGGCATCATCACCGACCGCGGCCTCATCCGACCGGTAACCCCCGAACAAGTCCGTACAACCATCGGCCGACCAGGGGGATGACTAACCAAGGCCCGCTACTGCCCTGCGAAGCAGCGTGCCCTTCCGGCAAGCCCGGGAATAACTGACCGTCCCCAACTCCGTAACATGCGCAACAACATCGGCAAAGGCGCCAAAACCGGCACAACGAACACCAGCACGGTCTGGTATGTCGGTACCCTTCCGGCGAATCCCATCTTGTTTCTCATCCCCGAGACTTGACAAGATAGCCTGCGATCTTGGCATCGAGCTGAGCTACAATGATCCTGTTGTGGCGCTTGACGCCATTGACGATTTCTTGAGGCGCAAGCCGTTTGAGTCTTTCCGCACCGCTACCAGCAGCGGGGATCGCTACGATGTCCGTCATCCTGAATTGGTCTTGCGGGTCAAGAACGGGCTCTACGTGGAACCGTGTGGTCGCGGAGGGGTTGCTGATCGTGCCGTGTTCATCTCACTGCTGCACATGGTCGCCATAGAAGCACCCGCGAATGGGTTCAGGAAACGTCGGCAGCTCCGCACAGGAAGGCGCGTCGACACGGATCGGCAGCCAAGACTCTGTCGGCTTCACTGCACATCCACCTTCAACTTTCCACCGCATCGCTCAACGATGACGTGTCGGCCGTTCCAATTGGGATCCGTATTCGGGTAGTCGGTACGAAAGTGGACACCTCGTGACTCCTGGCGGGCCAGTGCTGAGGCAGTCATCAACCGGGCGACCGTGAGCAGGTTCTGCGTCTCCCAGCCGAGCTGGTCATCAAACAGTTTGTCCATCATGTATCGACCCCAGAACTGGATGATTTCCTCCGTCTCGGCGAGTCGGGCGCCCGTACGTTCGATCCCGACATTGCGCCACATCACGCTGCGGAGAGAATTCAGAACATCCGCCAGGTCAAGCGAAGTTCGTTGCGACCGCTCTACCTCGCTGCGAATCAGCTTTGGTTGAGCCGGTCCGTTAGTCCCGGCGGCCGCCTCGCCGGCGACCGTCCCGGCGACCCGGCCGAACACCAGCCCTTCGAGCAGGGAATTACTGGCCAGCCGATTGGCCCCGTGAACGCCGCTGCTGGCGACTTCGCCACATGCCAGCAGGCCAGATATCGGCGTGCGTGTGTTTTCGTCCACCACCAAGCCGCCGATCATGTAATGTGCCGCCGGCCGCACCGGTATGCGATCCTTGCTGATGTCGATATCAAACTCCTCGCACAAGCGACAGATGGTGGGGAATCGCTTGCGGAACCTGTCCACGTTCAGGTGGCCGACGTCCAGGTACATGCAGGTGACGTTTTGTCTGGCCATTTCGCTGAGAATAGCCCGGCTGACCACGTCGCGCGGGGCCAGCTCCATGTCGGGGTGATACGCCTCCATAAAGCGACGTCCCTCGCGATCGACAAGATAAGCGCCTTCGCCTCGCACGGCCTCGCTGATAAGCGCCCGCGTCGCCCCGGCCACATAGAGCGTCGTTGGATGAAACTGAACCATCTCCATGTCGCGCAAGGGAACGCCGGCACGATACGCCATCGCATGCCCGTCACCCGTTGTGATCGGGGGATTGGTCGATTCGCGGTAAACCTGCCCATAACCGCCGCTGGCCAGAATGACCTGCTTGGCCCAGAAGATCTGGTGCCCGAAGTGACGATGAAACGTTGTGACGCCGCAGCAACGACCCTCATCCACAAGCAAGTCAATGGTGAAACAGTCTTCAAAGATTCGGATCTGCTCGGAAGCCCTGGCAACGCGGATAAGCGTGTTGGCGATTTCCAGGCCCGTTGCGTCGCCCATCGCGTGCACGATACGAGGGGCCGAATGCCCGCCCTCCAAGCCAAGGCTCAGCATACTCTGTCGCCGGTCGAATATCGCCCCCCACTCGATCAGCTCCTGAATCCGCGACGGTCCTTCGCGGACGATCCGCTCGACCGCTGCGCGGTCACACAACCCGCAACCGACCCTTAACGTGTCCTCGATGTGGGCGTCGAAGGTATCATCAGGGGCCATGACCGACGCAATGCCACCCTGAGCCCTGGCGGTGTTGGACTCGTCAACCCGCCCCTTGGTGACCAGAAGAACGGGAGCATATTTGGCGGCCTCGATGGCCGCCCGCAGGCCGGCCACACCGCTACCGATAACCAGTACATCGGCAAACAGGTTGGGAATCCGCCTTACGTCAAACTGAGTCAGATAGCGTCTTGTGTCGTATAGCTCTGTCATTTCGGAACATATGCTAAGTCGGTGGGGCTCTGACTTCAATGCCCAAGACTGATTCTCGCCGCTGGATCAGCCGATAACTTCGGTAGGAACCATCGAGGAGAGGTTATGCTGCGCGCCGGTCCGATGAGCGGGTCTGTGCGGCACTCTGGAGATGCCACTGGCGTATTGCCCGCCGGTGCATAACTGACTTGCCGAAAAAGGCACTAGTATGGATTACAGTCTTGGGGACACTGGGGCCCTGGACGTTTCAGTCTGCCGCTCAGTCTCTCCCGGCCTCAACAGCGACCACCACGGCAACGTCCCAGCCGGATAGGAACGTTGAGCCCATCGAACGTCCGGCGATTGCCGGCCGAAGGGTGGTCAAACATTTCGATTTCGACGAGCAGCGCTTCGGCAATTACGACCCGTACCCGATGTACTGGAAGCAGCACGAGGCTGCAGGTTTCCCACTCTATCTTGAAGGCAAGTTCGACGCCAATGAAGGGCACGATCGTGCGCCCAGCTTCAGACTCGACCTTAATGGCGGGTCAATCGCGTTCCATTATGTCGGGCGCGATATATCGGTTCGCACAAACAGCGACTACCTCGTAGTGGCCTGGTGCAAGACGTCACCTTTGACCTGGGCAAGAGCATACGTCACTGCTCGTTACCTGGATCGCAAAGGCCGCGTGATCGAGGGAACGCAGCGGTGCAGTGAGCTCCTTGGAGGAACCGGTGAGCCTCAGGAATGGGTGCCTCTGATGATCGGCCTGCCCGGCAACGTGCCGGACTCCCGCTACATTGGGATATCGGTCTGGCTGACCCAGGCAAGCACTTGGAACACCAACGCCCGACCCATGCGGTCTGTTGAGTTTCAGGAGATCAAAGGATCTGCCTGGTTCGACGACATCACCGTTTATCGCCTGCCTCGAGTCTGTCTCCGAACGAGCAGACCCGGCAACGTGTTCACCGAGATGGAACCGGTGACGCTCCATCCGGAGGTCAGCGATCCGGATGGCTTGAACCTGTCGGCCAAGCTGGCCATCAGGGACGCCGAGGGCCAAGTGGTCGAAGAGCGCCCCGTTTCGGTTCGGACGACCCACATGACTGAGCCGCAAGCAGCCGTCTACCGAAATCTGCCGGTGGGAGCATACACTGCCGAACTTGACGTTGTTTCCGATGATGGGGCTGACCTGGTGCGTCGCAAGCTCGGCTTTGTCCGACTGGCATCGCAAATCACTCCCCCGACCGAAAGCGGTCGGGGATTCGGCATTGTCTTGCAGGACATGAGCCTGGGTGTCGTGGCTGGACAACGCGACCTGCTTCTGAATCTGCATCCTGAACTCGTCAAGGTGCCGGTGTGGTGGTCAGGCCAAATCACAGGCTCCACCGAACAGGATCTGGCGATCGATCACTATCTGGAAATGATCGCCGAGACGCAGGCCGATCCCGTGGGCATTCTGGCCAACGGTTGTCCGCCCGGTGCCCAAAGACCGGATGAACAAACTCGCTCCATGCTCGAGATCTTCAGCGAGGATCCGATCGGCTGGAAGCCGCTGATCGCAGGTCTCTGGTCGCGTTATGCCGGCTTGATTCACGTCTGGCAGGTGGGCGCCGACGGCGACGCGTCGACGTTTTTGGATCACAAGTATCCGCGGATCCTGCCCGCTCTGGTTCGTGAGATGAAAAGCTTGATGACCGACCCGCTGCTCGCCTCAACGATCAACACAAAGTATGTGCCGCCCGCTGAGCCGTTGGCGTCTTACAACGCCGTTTTGCTTTCGGCCGACGTGCCGCTCGATGATGTCGAAAGACATCTTGCCCCCTTCCTCGACAAGGAACGCTCCAGAACCTGGATCACCGTCGAGGCTCCGCCGGAAGGTCGCTATCCGCGTCTCCAGCGACTCAGCGATCTGTCGCGCCGTCTTGTCGAGGCTCATTTTCAGAAAACAGGCGGCGTCTTTCTTACTGCCCCCTGGGCGGCACACGCTGACCTGCTGTCCGCGCAAGTCGACCCGAGTGAGGACTATGTGGTGTTCCGCACCATCGCCGATTTGCTGGGTGGAACGGAACCCGTTTCACGCGGCAGCCTCGACGGGCAGGCCAAATGCATGCTCTTCGATCGCAACGGCCGGGCGATCATGATGGTTTGGGACGAATACGCCCCGCCGGGGGGGCGGGAACATACGCTGTGGCTGGGCGAAAACGCCGAACAGGTCGACCTGTGGGGCGTGCGTCGGCCGCTGCAACCGCTGGGCAAGTACCGGCTCGTGTCCATCGGTCCGGTGCCGACGTTCATCATCAACGTTCCAACCTGGCTGATGGAGTTTTGCCGCCAGTTCGTGCTGGCTCCGCCGATGGTGGAGTTCAGCTTTGACGCATACGAACGCGACGTGATCTTTCGGAACACCTATCACGAGCCGATCAGCGGTCTGCTGCGCCTGCTCACCCCGCCGGACTGGGACGTGCGACCCAATCGCATCCCCTTCGCTCTGCAGCCGAATGAGGTGTTACGGTCACCGGTACAGATCCGTTTCCCGATCAACGCCGAGGCTGCGGTCACACCCTTGGTCGGCGAGTTCGAGATCGATGCAGACCAACGATATCAGATCGTCACGCCGGCATGGTTCGAGCTTGGGCTCGAAAACATCGACGTCAACGTAAACGTCTATCGCCTCGGTACCCGCGTCGTGGTGCAGCAAACAATGACCAACCGCACCGACCAACCGGTCAGCTTTGAGGGATACGTCGTCGCCCCCGCCCGAAAACGCATGGGTCGCCGCTTCATCAACATCGTCTCGGGGCAGAGCGCTCGCAAAGAGTTTCTGATCGACAACGCCGGCGACCTGGTCGGCAAGAGAATACGAGTCGGCCTCAACGAGCTTCAAGGTACCCGAATCTGGAACCGCGTCATCACCGTGCCCTGAGCAACACCGACACCATCTCCTCTGGTTGCACCCGCTCTTTCGGACCCTTATGGTCCGACCGCAATCTCCAGCGGGTGGCCGGTCGAGGCGGGGTACGTCACATGGATCGTGTCGACGAACTGAGCATCGATCAGGGTCAGGTGGTGCGTTCCGGGTTTGGGCTGAGATGGTCAGCGACGGCGTGACCAGGATCGTCTGGCCGGCGGGGAGCGGTCCTCTTGTCGCGCCGCCGATGCCGGCCGTGGTTGTGAACCGGCGGGCCGAATCGTGTGCCTCAATCGCAGGCTCGGTCGTCGGGATGGCGATGGGGCCGTTG
>Ga0116146_1001103_pt1 | contig 29161 bp, 29 predicted proteins | sample AD_JPNHG2_MetaG_FD_89748 | JGI IMG/M metagenome (GOLD analysis project Ga0116146, IMG submission 89748) | Active sludge microbial communities of municipal wastewater-treating anaerobic digesters from Japan - AD_JPNHG2_MetaG | ecosystem: Engineered > Bioreactor > Anaerobic > Digestate | place... | reverse complement strand
TATACGCTTTATGAAGACGACGGCATTTCTTACGATTATGAAAAAGGCGTCTTCAGTCTTACCAAATTCACCTGCCGAAATTCTACCAATGTCTGTAATATCATCGTCGAGCGCCCAAAATCGGACTTCCAGCCGCAACGCCGGAATTACCTGTTCAAAATCATTTCCAGCTGGCCGCCGGTCAGAGTCAGCGTCGGCGATAACCAGCTTCCCGCCCGCCAATCGGCTGACGATTTAGCGCAACAAGCGGAAGGTTTCTACTATTCCGCCACCGAACAGGTAATCCTGATCAAGACGCCTGATAATGGGGAATTCGAGGTAAAAGTACAATACTGAGGGATAAATTCATTTCACAAATCTGTGCTATATAATAGTATGAACATGAGAAACTAAATATTTTATTGGAATTGACACTTTTCATTTGTAGAATAAGAGCAAATGGATTCTGATTTGGCGTTAGAGTTACCTATGAAATCAAATAGCGAAATTTCGACGGAGTACAAAATCGAAAAAAGACAGCTTTACGCTATTGTCAGACGTGATTCTAGAAAAACTGGGAGAATATTAAGAGAAAATAGACGCCATATGGCATCTATCATCCCCAAAAAGGACGAATATACGCCATGAAATACGTTTATATATTAGTTGGGTGTAATGTTAAGAAATGAACGAATTCGTAATTACATGGAAAATGACAGAAGAATAAAACAGATTAGGAATGTAACCCTTCAAGGTTCATTTATAAATTTTATATTGACAATAGGTAAGATTATAGCAGGACTTGTTGGACATAGTACTGCTATGATAGCAGATGGAATACATTCGCTATCTGATTTTATAACCGACGTGATTGTAATTGTTTTCATAAAAGTTTCTGGAAAAGAAGTAGATAAAGGGCATCATTTCGGACATGGGAAATTTGAGACTTTTGCCACCATGCTGATTAGTTTTGCTCTTATAATTGTTGGGTTAGGAATTCTAATAACAGGACTTAATAAAATAATTAATTCATTAAAAGGAGAGCTGATTGAACAACCAGGATTTATTGCACTTTATGCCGCACTTATATCAATAGTATTTAAAGAAGGGCTTTTTTGGTACACAAAAATAGAAGGGAAAAAATTGAATAGTCAAGCCATGATTGCTAATGCATGGCATCATAGGTCAGATGCATTTTCTTCTGTTGGAACAGCTATAGGAATTTTAGGAGCAATACTTTTAGGTGAGCGTTGGCGAATACTTGACCCAATTGCAGGTATAATTGTTAGTTTCTTTATTCTAAAAGTGGCTTGGGAAATTGCAAAACCGAGCATAGATGAACTACTTGATAGTTCGCTCCCTGAAACAACAGAAAAAGAACTTGAACAAATTATAAAAAGGACAAAAGGAGTTGAATATTTTCACAATCTGAGAACACGAAAGATAGGAGAGAATATTTTCGTAGAAGTTCATATAAAAGTTGATAAAAACATGACTGTTGAATTATCTCATAAAATTGCTACAGAGATAGAGATAAATATAAGGAAAAGATTTGGAGAACGCTCACATGTAATTGTGCATGTTGAGCCTTTTAGAAATGATTGACAACCAAAAACACTACACCCAACATCGTGTATAAGTAATGGCGGGGTTTGTAGCGTATTCAGGAGTTCTACCTTGCATCAAGTTCATCGCATCTTGATAGGAAAGTGCCCCGTATTCCGCCACTACTCATACACGCGGCCGTTAGGTAAAACGCAAAAACTAAAAAAGGAGGTGCAAAGATGGCTGAGAAAGAAAAAGGATTCGTTGGTGGAGGGGGATTGTGCCCATTCTCGTGGATTGAGGTGACAAAGCCAGCAGGGTGTTTATCATCCCTATTTGGTGGAAAGGATAAACTAGTTTCAGAACCACAGCCTTGCATGACTTCCAGGTGTCAATTGTGGGACTCATCAGAAGGCAATTGTGGCCTGATTACGAAGAAGTCCTGATGGCTTGTAGGAGAGGTTGGCATCAACTTGCGAACGAGATTCATGTCTAACATCTTAGTATACACTATACGTGCATATCAAAAGTATCTCTCAAAATTTTTTAGAGGTTCTTGTATTTACACTCCATCTTGTTCTCAATACTCAATTGAAGCAATTTGGAGGCATGGAGCCTTCAAGGGAGCGATACTATCCATTCGCCGTATTTTGAGATGTCGACCTCCTTATAAAGGTGGATATGACCCTGTAGAATGATTGGATAAAGGGAATATCGCTTCACCTAACACAGTATATACGGCTCACTTCGTTCGTCCAAGTTCCACCTTCGGTGGAACTTAGTATACCCTAGGAACGTTAGCCGCTACAATAATTAAAGGAGAGCAAAATGGAAGAAAAGAAGGACAGCAAGATTTTCTTAAGCCCTGCTGGCGCTATTATTGCGTTAATTTGCTTTTTCTTGCCTTGGGTAAGGTTTTCTTGTATGGGAGAAACAAAAAATGCATCAGGTGCAGATTTAGGTGGTTTATTTTGGGTTGTTTTTGCAGCTGCAATTTTCATCGTCGTAATATTTTTCGTTTTTCAGAAAAGAAAAGAATTAGCCAAATCAAAATCATTTATTTTAATTGCCTCATTAGCTGCATTAGTGATTATTTTGATTCAATACGTTAGGTTTTCATCTGGAAAACAAACAGAATTTGGAAGAATTAGGCCTCAAGATATTGGTTTGACTATTCAATTTGGTAGTATTGGAACTGTAATTGGATTTATATTGTCTTTGATTGGTTCTTTCTTCTTAAATCAAAAGGATACCAATGAAGAGCTTACCTCAAAAGATGGTTAAAACAAAAATGAACTACCCCGACGCAAGCATCGGAGAATTCTTTTGATTAAAAAAATTTCTGGCTAAATCACATAACATGGCATATACGGCTACGTTCCTCGTACCTCGTCGCCTCGCCCATATTGCTTCGCTCGCTTAGACGGTAAAAAAAATTATCCCGCCACGCTCGCTCGCAACATCGTATATACCGGAACGTTAGGCGAAAAAAGCCCTTACCTCACAATGAGGAGATTGGAGAGCAAACATCATGAATTCTCTTGCTGAAATATTGATGAAATACCACGACAAAATCACTAAATACCTCTATATCGGTTATGCCAGATGGGATGACTTGATAAATCGTATTGAAAAGCAAGAGCGAACATCTTCGCACGATTTTACTGATGAGCAGATATGGACTTTTTTAGTTGGTTGTGGATATGCGATAGCTGGAGAACAAGGAGTAGCAATGCTGACAAGAACATTGACTGGCTCAAACCAGAGAGAGCCAACTAACCCAAAGATTTGGTTTGAAGTCCTGCCAATTCCACCACGAAAAGGAGAAGGAGAAACACACCTTGATTTAGCTCTAGGCACAATTGCCAGACGGAAAGGAACTGAGAGCGGGATAGAACTTGACGATGTAGAATCTCCCTGGGTCTGTTTTTGTGAAATGAAGTGGTATTCTGACATTTCGACGAGTGTTACCTGTGATATTCACCGAAACCAATTAGCCCGAATTATAGAGAATGCGCTCTGTTTTCAAAAGTCTGAAAAATACACCGAGAAAGTTCATGTCACGCTTGTGACGCCTTCAATTTTTCGCAATGCCTCCCTAAAATCTCGGCTATATCAATACAAATTTGGGGAATATAATACAAATCTGACTTGCCTCATAGACGACCTTAATGCATGTGTTTTAGAAAGGAACAATCAACCTGATTGGTCTTTTCCTTCCAATCTGACCCAGCGTGCTAAAAGCCTTTCGCTTTGGTGGGCGAACTATGATGAGCTATTTGAGAATTTGCCTGATTCTCCGATAGCCGCAGAATTGAAGAACTTCTGGAGACAACATGGGAATTATCAAGGGCGGGCTTTCATCGCCTAACATGGGCTTTGCGGCTCACTTCGCAAAGCGCCAAAACGTTAGCGGCAAGCATTGACGACTGTGCAAACCTTTAGCCGACAGATAAAAATTGACCCCGACCATACAAATGATTATTGACACTACATTTAATGTTTACTCTGATGCACATGGCGACCCGGATAGCACAAGTCCGACACTTCGCTCCTATCATAAAATGTTATGGAGTAAAAAATTACCAAACGGAGAACTCTTTGAACTGACAGACAAAAAAGGCGGAACATATTTATATCATAAATCAGGACTTGGAGAATATTTTTTAGGAAGTGATGCAATTACACATTCATACAGAAATCATAAACGCAAAACGTGGCTGACACAACAAATCCAAAACGAAGTTCAAGAACTCTTTGATACAGGTTCGACAATTGGAGCATACACACTTTTTCCAAACAACAGAGTTGACGGACAGCATACGATAAATCAAGCCCGTGGAGCTAACAGCTTCATTGACGACAGATTTGACCTGACTTTGGAGTGTTTAAGACTATTTTACGCAGGACGACAAAGCCCACTTTACGACACATTTTCACGTTACAAAGACTTCTTCAACTTGTTTGAGAACTTTAAAGGTTACATTGACTTCTTTTTACTCAACGACCTTATTGACGAGAAAGAAAATATTAAGTTTTACTTACCGTTTGACAATTTTAAAACAAGACCAACATTTGCGGGCATTGAAGAATATTTGACTTATAAAAAAGGAGTAATGGATTTCATAAAAGCACGCAACAAACGAATTGACAACTATGCTAACCAACAGACGACAGAACAGAATGCCAGACACTAACAGGCGTTTGGCTCAATGGCGGGTGACGTGGTTAATTGAACATTCTACTTCCCATCAGCTTTTGTGGTGTATTTACAGTTTTGTGTTCCGAAATCCGCCCGAACGCAAAGCGGCAAAACGTTATGGCAAATTTTAAAAAGACAACAAATAGCAACCATAAATGCCATTAAGAGCTTACATAGAAAATGAAGAAATCATTTCCATTGACCAGACAGACGAACAATGGAATGACTTAAAGAAAAGAATCAAATCGAAAGATTCTTTATTGACATTGCCTTGTTGTAAGCAAAAAGGATTTTTAAGGACTAGTAGCAAAGGATTAAAACACTTTGTTCACGCTAAATCGGACAAAACTTGCGATTGGAAACCTGAATCACCTGAACATTTAAGAGCAAAAATTGAAATAATTGAAGCATGTAAAGAAAACGGTTGGAAAGCGATACCTGAATTTTCTGAGACAAATTGGCGAGCAGACGTTTTAGCTATCCAAAATGATAAACGAATTGCATTTGAAGTCCAATGGAGCAAGCAGACATTTGAAGACACAAAGTTTCGGCAAGACAGGTATAAAGAATCAAATGTTCGTGGTTGTTGGTTTTTCCGAACAGCACCAAAGGAATTAAGAGAATACGACGCACACCTTAAAGCTGACAAAGAAATACCAGCATTCAAAATATTTAAAGACGAAAACTCAAACATTATTGCCCAACTCAAACAGACACAACTTCCACTAAAATCTTTAGTGGACAGCCTATTGAAAAGAAAATTAAAATTTTGTGAACACATAAGACTGAAACCAAGACAAGAAGTAACAATAGTTTTCTTCGATACAAGTTGCTGGAAATGTCATAAGTCACAACATCTTTGGACAGTAGAACAAAATCTTGTCACTGTTTGTAATCAGAACTTCTACTTAATGGGTTCATTGTGGGATAGTGATGCGATTGATAAAAGCCCAAAGATTTACGAAGCAGTAAAACAATTCTTAAAAACAGAAGGCGGAAAGCATTTGAAAATTGGAGAACTAAAGAAAAGATATAGCAAGACTGTCAATAAAAGTTATTTGTCTCACGGTTGTTTCTATTGTGACTCAATATTTGGAGATTTCTTTTTAAATTCTGAAAAGTTAGAAGGACAAAATTATTCAAACAGTATCAGACATAAAGTTGAGATTGATTTAGGAATAATGAAAGAAGAAGGTGAGCATTGGTGTTATTCTGAAAACGGAGAATTCTGTGAATGAAAATAAAAACTTTCCATAACATGCAATATAGCCAATGGCGGGGGATGTAAGTGTTTGAAGTTTGGTAATCCACATAAACATTCGTAACGGTGGATAGTGACATAGCCCGCAAACCACCACTGGCCATATTGCCAACCGCGATACGCAGTTCCTATAATCGAAAAGGTGGTATGTCATGAATGAAAGGATCAAAAAAGTAGGACTATTTATAGGGATAACTTTTGCCCTCAGTTGGTTTATAGCAATTCTATTTTTTGCGCTCGGCGGCAAATGGAACACACCAATCTCTGCCATCATAGGAGCAGTGATCATGATAATGCCTACAATAGGGACCATAATTGTTCAGAAATTAATTTATAAAGAACCGTTAAAGCCATTAGGAATTTCCTTTAAAATAAATCGCTGGTGGTTGGTGGCATGGTTACTTCCGCCGCTCATTGCTTTAGCTACAATAGGTGTCAGTGTGCTTATGCCTGGGGCATCCTATTCTCCAGATATGGCAGGTTATTTTGAACGATACCAGGGCATCGTTGCACCGGAACAACTTCAACAGATGAAAGAGCAAATGATGATATTTCCTATTCATATCCTCTGGATTTCGTTAGTCGGTGGTCTCGTAGCTGGTCTTACCATAAATGCTATTTTTGGATTTGGCGAAGAACTGGGATGGCGGGGTTTTCTTTTTAAAGAATTGAGCTATATGAGTTTCTGGAAATTATCAGCTATTATCGGCTTTATCTGGGGAGTATGGCACGCACCTTTGATTTTGCAGGGACACAACTATCCGCAACATCCGGTAGCGGGTGTTGTAATGATGATTCTATGGTGTATTCTTCTTTCGCCAATATTCAATTATATCAGGCTTAAATCAAAATCGGTTATCGCAGCGGCGATTATGCACGGCACGCTTAATGCTACTGCTGGTTTAGCTTTACTGGTAGTCAGAGGTGGTAATGATTTAACCGTTGGATTAACGGGAATAGCCGGTTTTATCGTTCTTTTAATAGTAAACCTCTGTATATTTTTCTTTGACCGCTCTCTTGGGAAAAGGCCTTTGAAGGTTATTACGGAGGGAATCAAATGAAATTTGGTCTCGATAAGCGAGATACGGGACTATATGTAACAGCGGATAAAAAGTTACGTTTCACTTTGCCTAAATTGCCTTCCTGTCTGCGTGCGAGCACGCACAGGCAGGCGGCAACTTCTTTTATCCGCAAAACGTTGTTTGCAATATGATTCTGCTTTGTAAGGTAGCAGGAATTAATAATGATGGCGGGGTAGTAAAGAATCAATATTGGCAGAGAATTATTTATGAATGAAAAAACAGAAAGTGCTGGAAGTCCTCCACTATTAATGAGACAGGTATACCATTGTTTAGAAATTTTAGAAAAATATCATGGAGAGGGATCATTATGTGAATTGGATATTCCGAATTTATCTATGATGGCTGTTATTTATGACAGTCACATGTGTAGAAGTATTTCTTAATATGTTTTTTAGGATTCTTTTAGAAGAATCACGTTTTGAACATTTAAAAGAGCAAACCATTAAAGAAATGGAAAGTACAAGATTTGGTTTAGAATCAAAAATACGAAAATGGCCTGAGAGATTTTTTCATAAAAATTTCATTAATTCTAAAGCAGGTAAAGAATTTATTAAGTACAAGAAAATTAGAAATGGTCTTATTCATTATCAAGCAACTTGCAAAGAGATTGTCCCTTTTCCCACTCCATTTAATAAATATGGTGTTACTGACACAAGTATTTTTCATAACCTTGAATATGATTATGTTCAAAATTCTAAAAATGTTGTTAAAGGTGTTATTGAAGAAATGTTTAAATTATCTGGCCATTTAAACAGCCATCCATATTTTACAATTGATAATTGGACTGGTGAAATTGACAATAAGTTATCGCATATCTGAAAGTAATTTGTGGAAAAGCGATTTTGATAAAATTGTTGATACATTTAGTTTCACGACAAAAAAATAAAAAGTATGAATAGAACAACAAGTTACATTGTCGCAGTATTAGCGTGTATTGGCATAGTTATAATCTATGCGGTAATTGGAGCATTACTTGGCTGGAAACATGGCGGTGGAGTTTTACCAATGACAATTTTATTTGGAGCAATAACAGCAACTTGGAAAGGAATAATTGGTTTAAGTAAGCGAAAAAATCCTGAAGAAAAAGTCGAAGATATTGAAAATGAAAACAATAACGCCACATAACAAGCGGTATAAAAAATTGCCGGTTCCTCTGTTTTCAAGCGTTTTCGCCCGCTTCAGCCTTTGTGTAATCAGACAGGAAATCTCCCGCAATTATCTAATAACCAACCCGCCGTTCGTTAAAGGAAATACTATGAAACATTTTACAAACTTTTTTTTCATTTTTTTAATTACAATCCTATTTTGTTTATTGGGGTTTAACCCAAAAACAAATCAAAATCCAATTGTTAAAACCACATCAGGTAATGTATCCGGTAGTATTGACGATGGCATATTTACTTTCAAAGGTATTCCTTATGCCAAAGCTGAAAGGTTTATGCCTCCACAGGATCCTGATGCATGGAAAGGAATTCTTGAATGCACTGAATTTGGCCCGGTAGCCAAACAAATTGTGCCGTGGATTCCGGATTCTACACAGGACGAAAAAAAATTGTTTAGTGTTAACGTCTGGACACAAGGGATCAACGATGGGAAAAAACGCCCGGTAATGCTTTGGTTGCATGGAGGTGGTTTCCATGTTGGCAGCAGCAACGATCCGATGACTTATGGTAAAGCATTGGCAAAGAAAGGAGATGTTGTTATAGTATCCGTAAATCACCGTTTGAACATTCTTGGTTTTCTTGATTTATCAGCATGTGGCGAGAAGTATGCACAATCGGCAAATGTAGGCATGCTCGACATTGTAAAAGCTCTGGAGTGGATCAACAAAAACATTGAAAATTTTGGGGGCGACCCTTCCAATGTAACCATTTTTGGTGAATCAGGAGGCGGCGGCAAAGTCGGTACACTAATGTGTATGCCATCGGCAAAAGGGCTGTTCCATAAGGCAATTATCCAAAGTGGCACCTTGTTAAATACAATGACAAAAGAGAAATCACAAGCGCTGGGTTTAGCTGTACTTGAAAATTTAGGAGTTTCGCCAAACGAGATTGAAAAACTTGATACAATCCCTTATATGGATCTGGTAAAAGCAGGAAACGATGCTATAATTAAGATGTCGGGCCCAAGAGAACCCGGAATGCAAACTATGTTTGGTTTCGTACCTTCTGCAGATGGTGTTGTTTTGTTACAGCAACCCTTCAGTCCCGGATTTGCAAATATTTCTAAAGATATACCCCTGATAATAGGAACAACACTAAATGAACTAATGAAAACATATTATGGCGAAAAAGATATGACATTAGAACAAGCAAAAGATAGCTTAGCAAAAGAATATGGAGACAAAACCGACCAATACATTAAGCTATTCGCAAAGGCATATCCTGATTATACACCGCAAGATCTTCTTTCTATAGATAAGGTCTTCAGGCCTTATACTATACGAACCGCTGATACAAGGGCTATAGAATCAAGTGCCCCCTTGTATGTTTATCTTTTTGTATGGAAAAGTCAAGTAGATAATGCCTCAAAAGGTGCTTTTCATGGTTTAGACATTCCAATGGTATTCAACAATGTTGACCTGAGGCCAGACTGGACAGGCAATACAGAAGCAGCCTGGAAATTAGCGGATAAAATGAGCTCTGCATGGATAAACTTCGCAAAAACAGGCAATCCTAACGTAAAGGGCAAACTGCCAGATTGGAAGACTTATACAAAGGAAAATGGTGCAACGATGTATTTTGATAATGAGTGTAGAATTGTTTATAACCACGATAGGGAATTGATGAATTTCATCAAACCTATTGATTAGTCGTTAGAGTCATTAGCGGTTTACAGGCATTTGTGGCTCATAAAAAGAGCCTGTGTAAAGTGATAAGTTTTCGTTTCGTAATTCCACACGGCGCCATACTGCCAACCATTGAGCGTAATTTAAACCGTCGTAAAAATCGTGTAACAAATGTTAGGTATATTTCGTATACGTAATAAAATTCAAACTCTGATAAACATGAAAAGATACTTTACGTTATTGTTATTCCTTTACGCTAATTACAGTGTATATGCTCAAGTAATTACACCGATAGATAGTGCATATATAAGCACTGTGGCTGATTTTTCTAAAAATATCAATACAATAACAGAAAAAGTATGGCAAGGGATGAAGATAGGTCCATATTGTATTTTTAGGTTAAACGGTCCGGCTTTTTTGCTGAATCATCCTGCCCCGCCTCAAAATTCTCGCCATTTTAATGATAGCATCTTCATATTGAATGCATCCGATTATGGTTTGTTCGGGGCGACACAAACAGAAATTAATAATTATTTAACAGCACATAATGATTATTCTTTTATTTCTTTTGCTTCAGTCAATCAGTTCTATGCTGAATTGTTTCATGAGTTACATCATGTCTATCAGCGTAATTATGTAAAGAATTTAAAATTCGATAACCCTGCCGATTTGTTGACTTATCCGGAAGATTATAGAAATGACGCAATTAAACAATATGAAAACGAAGTATGGCTTAATATGTTATTAGGTTCAAATGATAATTTTACAGAAAATATCAATAAGGTATTTACATGTAGGAATTTAAGGATGCAGATTATTGGCGCAAAGTACTTAGACTATGAAAAAGCAGTAGAATCGGTAGAAGGACCAGCAACTTATTGCGAATTTGAATATATACAGCAGTTCGCTTCCAATATTGTGGAACAGCAATATATAAACCATCGCTTTTATTATTCATTAACCGAGCCGCACTATGGTAGAGATGGGTTGCGTGGGAAACATTTGTTGACAGGGATGGTACAATGCCTTTTATTATCGAGGTATTTTAAAAATTGGCAACAGGAATATTATACATCAGGACTTTATCTTTATGATTACTTCCTATCAAAGTTTAATCCCCAAATTACGAACCTGCCAGATTTAGGTTATTATAAAGCCAAGACAAAATATTTTACGGCGCTTGAACGAACTAAGCATATAGTCAACCTGGATAAATTTAACAATCAAAACGGCATTAAAATTACACTGATGTTTAATGAAATCCCTGACTTCCGAGGATTCGACCCTATGCATGCAGAAGCAATAAATGATAGCCTGATTATGCATTATACATTATTAAGATTAGGGAAAGACAATAATCACTTTAATTTAACCAATGATATGGCATTGTCCACAATTACAAATCAAATATGGTTCGTAAAACAAGTATCTTTTTTTGTGCAGGAAAATGATATCAAGTTCAGCGAAAACAGATTTATGTGTAACAACGGAACTCTGGATATAGACTGGAGAATAGTCAGTTTGATGAGAAATGAAAATGAATATTTGATAAAATTGGAATGAAAACATGCCGGCTTCAGTAGCTTTTAGATCGTTTCGTCCCGCCTCATGCTTTTGCCAAAGGGGATATGGGCGCAACCCTGCAATCCGGCACGTTTCATATCGCCAAACCGTTAGCGGGCATAATACAGAATCGCACATATGAAAGATATTGAAAAGAAAATTAATGGATTAATCATTGGGAGCGTATTTCCTTTGTCTTTAGGATTATTGTCTGTTACCATTTGGGTATTGATTGATAAATCCGAAAGTAGGCCGTTTATATATTTGATAAGTGGATTATTAATCGGTGGATTAATAGACCTGAAATTTTTAAGAGGCTGGATTAATCGTAGATTCAATTTACCAATTTGGATAATCGTTATGATTTATCTAGTTTATAATGTATTTGTATATGGATTTTTTATGGGATTTCCAGTATTCAATGTCTTCTTGGGATTGTTAGCTGGATACTATTTTGGTAATAGGATTTGTTTTAATAGAGTAGAATCAGAAAAACGGCCAAAACTTATAAATCAAGTGTCAATATTCTCAGGTCTGATAATGACTTTAGTTTGTATCTCGTCAGGATTTTTAGCAATATATGATAACGGGGCAGCCGGAATGATTCAAAATGTATTGGGGTTAAGTTTTGATGTTACAAGCCCAATGCTATGGGGAATTGTATTGATAGGTGGATTTATATTGATTTTGGTTAATGTCTTTTTGACGAGATATACGATGATTAAAACAATAAAAAATTACGCCCGCTAACACGCGGTCATAAAACATGCCGGCTTCAGTAGCTTTTAGATCGTTTAGTCCAGCCACATGCTTTTGCCAAAGGGGATATGGGCGCAACCCTGCAATCCGGCACGTTTCACACCGCCAAACGTTATACAAAATGGCAACTAAAATTGGTTTAGAAATATATTAACGAAAAAAAGAATAATAGATACTATATTTTATCAAAGAGTAGAAATATGGAAAACAAAGAACCGTTAATTCACGATTTTGATTTAAACCTAATTTGTAATTATTTTGGAAGGTTGGAACGGCAGGGGCCTGGTAGCCCTGAATCTACTATTAGGGCATTAAGTTTTATTGACAATTTCTCAAATGAAATAAAAATCGCTGATTTGGCTTGTGGAACAGGCGGCCAAACAATGATTCTTGCCCAAAATACCAAAGGAACCATTACCGGTCTTGATATTTTTCCCGATTTTATTGAAAAATTTAATATAAACGCTGAAAAGCTTGGTTTGCAAAATAGGGTAAAAGGCATTATCGGTTCAATGGATAATTTACCCTTTCAAAATGAAGAATTCGATGTTATATGGTCCGAGGGCGCTATTGCCAATATAGGTTTTGAAAAAGGCTTGAATTACTGGAAACAATTTTTAAAGAAAGGCGGCTATATTGCGGTAACGTATGAGTCATGGTTTACCGATGAACGACCTGCTGAAATTGAAAAGTTTTGGGTTGATGCTGTTCCGGAAATAAGTACAATAGGGCATAATATTTCAGTAATTCAAAAAGCCGGTTATAGTCTTGTTGCCGCATTTACCTTGCCTGAAACCTGCTGGATGGATACCTATTTTATTCCACAAAAAGCGATACAACAATCATTTTTGGAAGAAAATGCTGGGAATAAAGCCGCAGAGGTTTTTGTCGAATATATGAAGCATGAAGCAGAGTTATATTTAAAATACAAACAGTATTATGGATATGTTTTTTATATCGGTAAAAAAATATAAACAATGGTGTATGTCGCCACTTCGTATAATGGATCGGCAGTGTCTCCCACAGATTACTCCAGCCTATTTTGCCAGCGCGTAAACCTGCCGCTTGCTTTATAGTGGCGGTCAAACGTCATAAATACTCGGAACTTTATATTCAAATAAAATAAGATGAAACTATTTAAGAAACTTCTTAAGATAATACTACTTGTTCTATTATCAATTATTATATTCTTTGGCATTCTTTGGATTTTACCAGCAAGGACACCAAAAATTAAATCGAGCAGTGGAAATGCTATTGCAAAGATTGATTATATAAAAATAGGAAATGTTGAACAATGTGTTTTAATTAGATCGGCAGATATTAATAATCCAATTATTTTATTCTTACATGGAGGACCGGGAATGCCAATGATGTATTTGGCACATGAATTTCAGCGACCACTTGAAAAACATTTTACGGTAGTTCAATGGGACAGACAAGGAGCTGGGAAAACATTTGTAAGAAATACACACTCCATCGATAACATGAACATAAGGCAACAACTTGACGATTGCTATGAATTAATAGACACGTTAAGGCATAGATATAAAAAGGACAGGATTATTCTGGTAGGTCATTCATTTGGGACATATCTTGGAAGTATATTGGTGACCGAGCGTCCTGAATTATTTTGTGCATACATCTCCATAGGTCAGGATTTAGATGATAAAAAAGCTAAAGCTATTCAGGAACGTTTCATAAGAGAGAATGCTTTAAAAAACAAGAGACCCGAGATTATTGCTGAGCTTGAAAAGGGAGGTAATCATAATTTTGAAAATTGGCTTTTTGAATTTGGGGGAGAATTAAAAAATAGCAAATCATTTCTTCCACTTATCTGGTCAGGTTTGCGATCTCCTGAGTATACCTTAAAAGAAGCCTTTAGTGTAGGAAAAGGTTCATCTTTTAGCAACCGCTATATGAAATACAATGTACTGGATAGTAGTATTTACTATAAGATTAGAGAGTATAAGATACCTGTTTACTTTTTTGTTGGAACGAATGACTATACAACTCCTTTTGAACTCATTGAAGATTATTTCCAGATAATAAAAGCGCCTAAGAAGCAGACAATCTATTTTGATAATTCGGATCATTTTCCGTTTTTCGAAGAACCCGAGAAATTTTGTATAGAAGTTGAAAAAGTACTAAAAGGCAAAAACTGCAACTAATTATTGCAAATAATATTTAGGCTCCATTGCGGATAGGATATTATCATTGATAACATCATTAACGGTCTTCAAACAGCACCTATAGCCGCTATTATATGAAATTCCAAACCCAATAAAATTGGGAAATGAGAATTGAGTATAGAATAAAGATTAGAGATGGAAATGATGTTTATTTATCTTACGATTGGGTTTTGGTCAATAATGATTCGCTATTGGTTGATTAAAGCCAGAGTACAGGCAAATTTATCGTTTGAAATTACGTCGTTACTAAAAATGACTATTTCCTTTATTTATTAATTTGAGGAGGAAACTCATGACTGTAGAACAAGAAATATCCCAATTATTTCGCATAGACGAAAAAGCCCGAAGGCGACATACCAATCCATGGAGTGTGTATTCACGATTTTCAATGATTCCCCTTATTGGTTTAGCTTTTTGGTGTAGAATATGGCTGGGATGGTGGTCACTAATACCAATTATAATGACACTTGTTTGGGTATGGGTTAATCCAAGGATTTTCCCTGAGCCAAAGAGTACCAATAATTGGGCATCCAAAGTAGTACTTGGTGAATGGGTCTGGATGAATCGTAAAAACGTGAACGTGCCAGAGCATCATCGTTATGTTCCTAACATTCTCTCGGCAGTAGCAGCATTGGGTACAATTCCATTTATTTGGGGTTTGATACGGCTTGAAATATGGCCAACAGTTTTAGGTGGCGTTGTAATTATTATTAGTAAACTCTGGTTTGCTGATCGAATGGTGTGGCTGTATGAGGATATGAAAAATAAGACAGAAGAGTATAAAAAATGGTTATATTGATAGATAATATTGACGGGGTTAGGAACTCTAAGGTTGCTTCGCAACCCTGCCTTTCGGGTTATATAACAACGGATCAAAGGCTTCGCTTCATTTCGCCTAAATTGCCTTTGGCAATTGTGTAACCTAAAAACACTTACTGACATAATGCAAGAATTAGAAGGTTACCAGACAGAAAAATTGACGATTAGTTTAATCTGGGCAAACGTATTTGGAATCTTGATTATAATTCCAACCGGAATAATTTTCGGTTTACCTTATTATTTCTTGTGGGAGCCTAAAATTGATATTAAACAACTTATTGGTAATTTAGGATCTCAGATAGCTGGACGGGGTTTTATATTGGTTATTATTATTCTAATCATCGGAATTGTATTGCATGAATTAATCCATGGAATTACCTGGGCTATATTCACAAAACAAGGATTCAAGTCGCTAAAATTTGGAGTAGTGTGGAAGATGTTGACCCCATATTGTCATTGTAAGGAAGTTTTAAATGTAAAACAATATAGAATCGGATCAATTCTACCAGCCATTATTTTAGGAATCGTTCCCTCTATTATTGCCATATTGACCGGGAATTTCGGACTTTTGATTTTTGGGATGCTTTTTACCGTGGCTTCGGGTGGTGATTTTTTGACCATAAACCTGATTAGAAAGGAAAATAGTACTGATTTAGTCCTTGACCACCCTTCGGAGATCGGATGTTTTATTTATCGAAAAATTGAAGAAAAGGCAAACCACAACAATGGATAAACAAAATAGGCGTAACAATAATAAATTCAATGGTGTAACCGCTTCAACTTTTCGTGTAGCTCGATAGGAAATCGCCCGCAATCCTTTACCAGTTATAATGCCGGACCGTTTTATAAAATCGCGCATATCAGGACGCTTCATCCGTGGGAAAAACATTATAAGGTAAATTGATATTTATCAAAAGGAGAAAAAATATGTCGTTTTTTAAAAACAAGCAGAAAGCTTATGATAATTATGAGGACATTTTAAAGAAAGACCTAAATGAGATTGACTTCTTCGAATTAAGGATGGCTTACACTAGAAGCAATTACTATAGACCATATAGCAGAAGAAGTGGGGTAACTGAGTTATCCAATTTACTAGATGAAGGTAAATACCAAGAAGTTATTGATAAGGCACTTAAACTTCTAGTACCTAATTTTGTAGACATTAATTTTCATTCGATAGTTTTGTCAGCGGCTGAAAAATTAAATAATGAAAAGCTAATATCATTTCATAGTTTTATCTTAAATAAACTATTAAAATCGATTTTAAATTCAGGAGATGGGAAAACACCTGAAACAGCTTATGTCGTTATAAATGTTGATGAGGAATATGCATTGTTGAGTTCATTAGGTCTGGAGCGGATTGGACAATTTTTATTAAACAATAAGCAAGGCTATGATTTGTTAATAGTTGTTGATAGTGAAGGCAATCAAAGTAAAATTTATTTTGATGTACGTATGCCATTAAATTGGTTAAAAAAAAATAAAGCAGCTGGATCTATCTAAAATTATGCGCTAAAATATATAATTTGTATAGTTAATCTTCTTCCGATTCAAGCGATAAGATGGGAAGCCAGCCGAATAATAGGTAATATTGCCCAAAAATTTCCAGATAAAGTTAAAAGAGCCATCCCAAAACTTTTAAAGAATACAAACGATGAAGACACGGTTGTCCGATGGAGCGCAGCTTTTGCCCTGACTGAAACGGTAAAAATAGTAAAGATGCACAAAAGGAGCTTGTCCCGGAATTCAATAAGATACTGAAAAGAGAGAATAACAACGGAGTGAGAAACATTTACCTGAAATATTTAAAACAGCTCGATAGAGAAGGTAAACCATGAAAAAGATTGATTTAAAGAAAGAACTCAAGACCCTCTACAATCCGCCAAAAGAAATTGTGGTTATTGATGTTCATCAAATGAATTTTTTGATGATTGATGGAGCGGGAAACCCAAATACAGCCCAGGAATATAAAGATGCAATAGAAGCTTTATATGCTGTCTCCTATACTCTAAAGTTTATGGTAAAAAAATCAAAGGATATAGATTACGTCGTTATGCCTCTTGAAGGTCTCTGGTGGACAGACGAGCCGGACAAATTCAGTATGGAAAACAAGGATATATGGAAATGGATCGCAATGATTATGCAACCAGACTTCGTGACAGAAGTACTTTTTGATAGAGCCGCGGAACAGGTCAAAATCAAGAAAAGTTTGTCATCTCTTTCAAAAATAAAATTCAAAGATTTTTATGAAGGATTGTCTGCCCAATTAATGTATTCTGGTCCATATTCTGCTGAAGGTCCAAGTATCGAGAAACTTCATAACTTTATTAAAGAAAATGGCTATGAATTAAGCGGAAAACATCACGAGATATATCTAAGTGATCCCCGTAAATCAGCTCCGGAAAAGCTGAAAACGGTAATAAGACAGCCTGTGAAAAGCATAGGAACATTCAATTAGTTTCCGGTTGGGTCGAAATCTGGGTGGTAACAATCTATATCAAATAAGCCCTTACCATCTTCCATAAAGCAAAAGAATCCACTTAAAAATTTGGCTAGGGTTTACATATTTAAATGTAAATTCTACCGGTGAAAATATAGATGAAATTTAAGACAAAGAGATTATGTAAAATGATAATTTAAGCTTTTAAATTTTAATCAATTGCAAGAGGAGGTAAATATGTCAAAGAAAGAATTGGTTGCTTTAGTTTTAGGGGTTATTTTAGTTTTGATAGCCCCTATGGCCGAGGCTCAAAACTTAGGATTCAGCGAGTTTCCGATTGCGGTAGGTGAAGAAAGCGCTTTTTGCGGAGGTGGAGCTTCTAGTAATACCAATGGTTTAATCGCTATTCTTGGCGACGCTCAAAGCAGGTATAATATCACCGCCCAGTTGATATCTCAGACAGGTATTTCAGGTTCCAGAATTTCATTAGGACAAGCTACTACGGCTCCTATTCCTGCTGGATTACCTTTAGTGGCATTCGATGGGACAAATTATCTTGTGGTATGGCTCAAAGGGATTTCCTCAACCAATTATGAGGTCTATGGACAATTTATTGACCCGTCCGGAAATCTGGTGGAATCAGCTTTTCAGATTGCTACGACTAATGCTGAGGACGAGGAATCGTTAAGGACTCTAGCGATCGCCTTTGGCGGTGCCACTTATCTGGTGACTTGGGTTAATAATGATGCTCTGATTGGACGACTCATAGACAAATCAGGAAACCTTGTAGGAACAGAAATATCTATCACCGATAGTGCTCGGGAGAATGCGGTCGCCTTTGATGGCACAAATTATCTGGTTGCTTGGGTGGATCAAATTCACGGAGTAACAGATACGAGCATTTCCGCTCAGTTGATAAGCCAACAGGGCACGTTGGTGGGTGGAAATTTCATAGTTGACGATAGTTCTTATCCCAGTGACAATCCCATTGCCATCGGTTTTGACGGTTCAAGGTATTTGATAGTTTTTCACGAGGAAGAGGAAATAGATGTTGAAAACGAAGAATGGGACCTTTATGCCCGCTTTGTAACTACTGCCGGTACCGTTGCGGAGAGAATCGCCATCGCGGATGCGCCCGGAAGCCAGGAATTTCCTGCAATTGCGTTTGATGGAACAAACTATTTAATAAGCTGGTTTGATGAATCCACCGGAAGTTCTAAGGGGAAATTTTTCAATACCTCAGGGGCACCGGTAGAACCCGAGTTTACTATATTTAGCCCATTAGAAAATAAATTTCCTTTACTTACCGGCGTCTCTTTCGCTTCTGATCGCTTTTGCGCTGTCACTACTAGAGTTGATGAGAATTTCACCGATGGCGATGTTTATGGGGTATTTATTTCACCTTTGACGGAAATTGATAATAAAAATCCTCACTCAGCTCCGGCTACATTCGAACTTATGGGAAATTATCCCAACCCGTTCAATGCTTCCACTTGTATTAAATACACTCTCCCCGAGAACGCTCAGGTTGAAATTGCCATTTACAATATCCAGGGACAATTAGTGCGGACGCTTTCCAGAGGAGAAGAACCGTCAGGAACTCATATTGTCGTTTGGGATGGAAAGGATAATATCGGTAAAAATGTCAGTAGTGGCGTCTATTTATTCCGGTTAAAGACCCCAGCGGGAATTCAGGAAATGAGGAAAATGCTTCTCCTCAGATAAACTGTAAAATGTTGCCTAATGGCAAATAACATGTGCATTGCAGCTTTAATGCTTGTAGTGCTGGCTAAAATGCTTTTTACTTCTACCGCTAGCGTTAAGACTTTGGAGAAAAATGATTGAATTGGATATCAGTTTTAATAAACAATTAGCCAATATCAGTCAACATAGTACAGATAGTCACGTAAATAAACATTTGCTTTTCCCATTAGCGCAGCTAATCTTATATTAGCCTGCTTGAATAGTTTTGTTTATATTTTATCAACTAAAAATATGATGATTATATGGCCAGGAAAACAAGAAGCGTAACCAGAAACATTCAGCCTGTCGTCAAGATCACTCCATTAGATAATCAAACAAGTGATTTTGGGTTTTGGCAATCTCAATCATTTTATGATCGAATTTTCGCCTTGGAACAAATTCGGGCCGAGTATCACCACTGGAGAGGTAATGCTCAATCAAGACTTCAAAGAGTTTATTCAATTACTAAACGATAATCGAGTTCGTTACCTGGTTGTCGGAGGATATGCGGTCGCCTTACATGGATATCCAAGATATACCAGAGATATTGACATTTGGGTCGAATTGTCCGAGGAGAATGCATCTCACATTGTCGAAGCACTGGAGCAATTTGGTTTCGCATCATTAGGATTGAAGGAAAGCGACTTTCTGGTCGAGGACCAGGTGATTCAATTAGGTTATGCACCCAATCGGATTGACATCATTACAACTTTGTCAGGAGTAACATTTGCCGAATGTTACGACAAACGTGTATCGGTAGAAATTGACGGGGTAAAGGTAAATTTTATTGATTTGGACAGCCTTCGAAAGAATAAAAAAGCCACAGGAAGATTACAAGACCTGGCAGACCTTGAAAATTTGGAATAATTACCGATCAAAAGCGAACTAACACCGACTACACCGGACGGGTTTTCACCTCGAGTGTATGGCAGTGCAATTTGCCAGGGTTAATGTCTTAATGATTGGTTTGACAGGTCCGCCCCGGCGGGGAGACTTGACTATTACCCACAATGTCGTGCCCGAATAAAATGACAAAAGAGTTGAAATATCCAAAAGCAATGGTAAATTGGCTTTAAGATGAAAGACCGAGAGAGAAGCTGTAAAAAAGCGATTATTTATTAAGCCTAAGAATTTTCAAATTTTATACAAAACCTTGGAGATAAAAATGTCTGAAAAAGATTATAAACTGACTGAAGAACTTGAAGTGAGAAAAAAAGCATCTCACATTGTTAGCTAAAGAGTGTGCTAAATTGTTAAAAGAGAAATACAATGTCAAAAGGGTCTTTCTTATTGGTTCACTTATAAAAGGCTATATCCATGAGAGGTCAGATATAGACCTCGTGGTAGAAGGTTTGCCACAAGAATTTTACCTAAAAGCACTGGTAGATGTGAGTAATGTTGTAGATTGGAAAGTAGAAGTTAACCTAATACCTTTTGAAGATGCCTTTGATAGTTTAAAATAGAAAACTTTGAAGGAAGGAAAGCTCATTTATGGATAAGAACGAATTAATAAAAGATGTTAAAATTGAGATTGAAAACCTTGAGCGAATAAACAGTGAAATGAACGAATTATTAGCAAAAACTGAAGCTAACCCGACTTTTGTGGAGACTAGAGCGGCTGCAAGTATCTTACATGATTTTTATTCCGGAGTGAAGAAATGGAAAATGTGTTGAATATAATTATAAAGGAGATCGAGAGTTTTTTGGAGACTAAAAAAAGAGAGTATCTGTATGCCCGAAAAAAATTATAAACTAGCCGATTCCGTCAATCATGATTCGCTTCCTATACTAGCCGACAATCTCATTTCCGGAACAAAAAATCTGCTTCGCGATGCTAAAACCGAAGAAGACTTAAGAATTGGTTTTGAAAAACTTTTAGAGCCGATAAGGTCTGGATTAAATCTAAACTATACCCCCAAATATGAGAAGTCCGTTTATAGCGGTCGATCAGACGCGGTGCATGGACAATTGATAATCGAATATGAACTGCCAATGTCATTCTCTTCAAAAAAGAATATAGATCACGCTTACGAGCAACTGATAAATTACCTGTCTGATGCGGCAAAAGAAACCAAATCGACTCAATTCGTTGGCGTGGGTTTCGATGGCGAGCAGATTTTCTTCGTTCAATACAAAAATAATAATAGCAAAGAAATAGATAAAAAGAAGTTTCTTATTCGCGGTCCTTACGAATTTAATCCTAAAAGCGCGAGGACTTTTTTAATTCATCTAAGGGCTTTGTCGCGCCTTCCTCTTACGGCCGAGAATTTGGCTCAAAAATTCGGCCCTCAAAGCGAAATTGCGCCAAAAATAGTATCCGCTCTTGCCAATGCCCTGGAATACTGGGGCGACCAAACCCACATTCGAACTTTTTTCAACGAATGGAAAAGATTATTTGGCATTGTTTACGGAGAACAATTTACTGGAAGCCCCCAAGAAAAAGAGGCGGCAACACTCTCAAAACTTTATAATGTCGGGAGGGAAACCGATTTTCAAGAACTTTTATTTTCGGTCCATACTTATTTTGCTCTTTTAATGAAACTTATTGCCACCGAGCTTTTGACCCTACAAGAAACATCTTTTAGTTCATCTCTCACTTCTCAACTTACCCATATCGCTGATGACGAATTCAAAAGACAACTTGAAGACATCGAAAACGGTGGAATTTATGCCAGAAAAGGAATTACCAACTTTCTGGAAGGCGACTTTTTCTGTTGGTATCTCGATGCTCTTGATTCACCCGAGCTTAAATATGCTATTCGAGAAATTGCCAGAGCACTCTCAGAATTTGAACCGGCAACCAGCACTTTAGATCCGGTTTCTACTCGCGACCTTCTCAAAAAACTTTATCAGTATTTAGTCCCTCAGGAAGTTCGTCATCGCCTCGGTGAATATTACACGCCCGATTGGCTGGCAGAATTATTGCTAAACGAGGTCGGCTATGATGGAGATACTCGCAAAAGGTTCTTAGACCCAGCCTGCGGCTCAGGTACCTTTCTTGTTTTAGCAATTCAACGAGCCAAAGAACATGGTCAAAAAGAAAAATTACAGCCGCTCGAAATTGCCAAAAGAATTGTTGCCAATATCTGGGGATTTGATTTAAATCCTTTGGCAGTTATTGCCGCCCGTACTAATTATTTGTTTGCTTTAGGTGACTTAGCAAACAAACTAGAAAATTTCGAAATACCAATCTATCTCGCAGATTCTATTCTTTGGCCACAAAGAACAGGACAAATGACGATAAGAACTCGGGGTGAATCTATTGAAATACCAACTTCACTTAAATCTTTCTATGTCCCATCTATTTGGATTAGCAATAAGGGTTTCTTAATGAGGAAAGCTGCACCACTAATCGAGGAAATGGTGAAAAATCAGTACTCGGTGAATGAGGCGATGGAGAGATTTCGAAAAGAGGGCCTTGTTTTTCCTCCCCACGAAAAAATTGTGGAAGAGTTCTATAAAGAGATATTTGAATTAGAGAAGCAAAAGAAGAATGGTATTTGGGCAAGATTTTTGAAAAATGCTTTTGCCCCTATGGTGGCCGGCAAATTCGATTTTGTTGTTGGCAATCCACCGTGGATTAGGTGGGATTATCTTTCGCAAGAATACCGCAATGCCACGCTTCAACTTTGGAAAGATTACAGATTATTTTCGCTAAAAGGTTTTCAAACTCGCCTCGGCGGTGGTAAAAAAGATTTTTCAATGCTTTTTGTTTATGCTTCGGCCGATTATTACCTTAAAGATGGGGCGAAATTAGGATTTCTTATAACACAAGAGGTTTTAAAATCCAAAGGTGCGGGCGAAGGTTTTAGAAGGTTTCAATTAGGAGAAAATAAATATCTGAAAGTATTAAAAGCTCACGATTTAGTTTCTATTCAACCATTTGAGGGAGCGGCAAATAAAACCGCTGCAATTATTCTCAAAAAAGGAGAAAAAACAGAGTATCCATTACCATACTTTATTTGGACAAAGAAAAAAGGCGTGGGCAAAATTGCTACGGATAAATTATTAGATGAGGTTTCGCCGCTTTTACAAAAGAAAAAATATAACGCTAAACCTATTAGTTCAAACGTTGGGGCGTGGCAGACGCAATTAACCAAAGAGAAAGGAGTGGCAACCATTAAAGGAAAAAATTTTTACAAAGCTATTTTGGGTGCGAACCCTAATCCCTACGGAGTTTTTTGGCTAGAAATAAAACAGGTGCTATCCGATGGTAATTTAATTATTCGCAATCTAACGGAAAAAGGGAAATTAAAAATTCAGCAAGTTGAAGAAATAATAGAACAGGATTTAGTTTATCCTGCCATTCGTGGTTCAGACATAGAAAGATGGAAAGTGGAACCACGAATTTTTATGTTAGTAGTTCAGGACCCCAAAACCCGCCGTGGCTATACGGAAGACTTTATAAGAAAAGAGTATCCGCGTACTTATAGTTATCTCCTGAAATTTAAAGATATTCTTTTATGCCGTCCTTTATATAAAAAATATCACGAGCAAGTTAGCGCGCCATTTTACAGCCAATTTAATATTTCAGAAGAAACCTTTTTTCGGTATAAAGTGGTTTGGAAGCGTATGACGAATGATTTAATAGCCGCTGTAATTTCTCAATTTAAAACACAATTTGGGTATAAAAGCATTATTCCATTTGAGACAACTGCTTTTATAGCGACACAGGACGAATCCGAAGCTCATTACCTTTGTGCGATTATCAATTCAACTCCGGTTCGTGATTTCATTAAATCCTTTTCTTCTGCCGGTCGTGGCTTTGGCACGCCTTCAGTGATGGAGCATGTTGGTATTCCTAAATTCGATCCCCAGAATCCACTCCACCAAAAACTTGCCGAGATTTCTAAAAAATGCCACCAACTTAAAACCGAAGGTAAAGAAAAAGAAATTGAGAAATTAGAAAAAGAAAATGATGATTTGGTAAAAAAGCTTTTTCAAATCAATTACTAAAACGCCAAAATTAAGTCATTAACTTTAATCGGAGGCAATAAAATGGATAAACCAAACCGACTCTTCTGTCTGTTACTTTTAACTTCGATCCCGATTATGGCTGAAACCCAGCCGAATTTTTCTGATTATCCTATATCGGCTGTGGAAATCAAAAATGTGGAGATTAACGATGCCTTCTGGTTGCCGAAAATCAAAATCATTCAGGATACTACCATCCAATATGCTTTTAAAAAGTGCGAAGAAGAGGGTCGGTTGGAAAATTTCCTGATTGCCGGTGGTCGAAAAAAAGGACCGGTCAGAGGTAAAATGCCTTTTGACGATACCGACGTATATAAGATCATCGAAGGCGCATCCTATTCGTTAATAAGCCGACCGAATCCCGCTCTCGCAGCTTATCTGGATTCCATAATTTCTATAATCAAAATCGGACAGGAGCCGGACGGCTATCTCACTACCTGGTTTACCATTGACCGTATGCATCCGCCGGCGTGGTGGGCTCAGCCTTCGCCGAATCGCTGGGATCACGAAGAATCCAATCACGAACTTTATAACAGCGGTCATTTATTCGAAGCCGCTGCCGCTCATTACAGGGCTACCGGCAAGAGCAATTTTCTGGAAATCGCCTTGAAAAACGCTGATTTGCTGGTTGCCAGCTTCGGGCCGGATAAATTACGCGTACCGCCCGGGCATCAGATTGTCGAAACCGGGCTAATCAAACTCTATCATATCACCCACAATCCCAAATACGTCGAGTTAGCCCGATTTTTCCTGGAACAGCGCGGTGATAGTACCTCCCACAAATTGTACGGCGAATACAGTCAGGATCATCTACCAGTTACCAAACAGACCGAAGCCGTCGGGCATGCCGTACGGGCTATGTATATGTATGCCGGTATGACTGATATTGCAGCTATCTATCAGGATTCGGCTTATTACAATGCTTTGATGAGTATCTGGGATAACATTGTCAATAAAAAAATGTATTTAACCGGCAGTGTAGGTTCGAGACACGACGGCGAAGCTTTCGGTGATAATTACGAACTGCCCAATCTCACCGCTTATAACGAAACCTGTGCCGCCATCGGTAGCGTTTACTGGAATCAGCGCCTCTTTCGGCTCACCGGCGATGCAAAATATTATGACATTATCGAACGCACTTTGTATAACGGACTAATTTCGGGAATTTCATTGGACGGTAAAAAATTCTTCTATCCAAATCCACTCGAATCAGATGGAGAATATCCATTCAACCAGGGAGCCTGCACGCGTCAACCCTGGTTCGACTGCTCCTGTTGCCCGACCAATATTATCCGCTTCCTCCCTTCCGTACCCGAACTGATTTATGCCACAATTGCTGACAGTGTTTATATTAATCTCTACATTTCCAGCAATGCCGATTTAATTGTCAATCAGAAAAAAATCGAGATAATCCAGAAGACCGATTATCCCTGGAATGGCAAAATTAATATTACCGTCAATCCCGAAAAGAAGACCATTTTCACCTTGAAATTGCGTTTGCCGGGCTGGGCACGTAACGAAGCGGTTCCGGGCGATTTGTACAGATACATTGATGAAAATCCCGAAAAGTTCAGTCTGCTCATAAATGGGAAAGCCGAAAAATTCGGGTTCGATAAAGGCTATATCGCCATAACCAGGAAATGGACTCGAGGCGATAAAATAGAACTGACCCTGCCAATGGCGGTTCGTAAAGTCGTTGCCCATGAAAAAGTGGCTGACGATATCAATAAAGTTGCCTTCGAATGCGGTCCGATCGTCTATTGTGCCGAAGAAATTGATAACAGCCGAATCGCAGAAATAACCGTTCCGCCCGATATTGAATTAAATATCGCAAAAGGCGTGGTTCTGACTGAAAATATCAATATTCTAAAAGGCAAAGTTGATAATCAAGAATTGATCCTGATTCCCTATTATGTCTGGTCGAACCGGGGTGTCGGAAAAATGAAAGTATGGTTGCCTATCAATAAAGAATAGTAGCCAATATTTTCATCAATCATCTCCAAATTAAATACTGTGATCATAACTAAAACTTATACCGGAAATATTTCCCGCCCATTCGTCAAATATCCGAAAGGCGCATCCGAAGGGCGAATCGAAATTCACCGTCCGGAAAATGTCACCGAGCCTTTGATCAGCATTATTATCCCCACGATGGGCGCCGCGCGGCAAGAATTTTTACCCGGCTTGATGACCCAAATCGAACAACAGACTTTCCGCAATTTCGAAGTAATTTTGATAATCGGCGATACCCGTCAGGGACGGGCGATCAATTGCGGTGCGGCTCTGGCAGCAGGCAAGTATTTAGTCATTTTCGATGATGACACGCGGCTAGGGTCTGACGATTTATTAGAAAAAATGCTGGCGCAGATGGAAAATCATCCGGACATCGGGATGGCCGGCGTTGCCAATATTATCCCTAAGGACGCCAGCTGGTTCGTACGCCAGGTAATGCGCGAATTGCCCCGGCGAACTTCGCCGATTGTGTCGGAAATTACCGACAGTGATCTGGCTGAACACCCCTGTTGCATTATCCCGCGGGATGTCTTCATAAAAGTTGGCGGCGAAAACGAACTAATTCCGCGCGGACTCGACCCTTATCTGCGTCAGGAAATTCGGCAAGCCGGTTATCGCGTGGTGGTATTGCCGGAACTTTACATTCATCATTTGCCGCCGCCGACTTTCTCCAAATTCGTACGGCAATTTTATCGCAACGGTAAGATGGCGGCTTATGTCAACAAATTCTACCCGGAATTTGTCGTCGAACTGGCCTATCAACATGGAGCTGAAGTAACCCAGAAACGGTCATTAATTTCTAGAATTATTTCTTACTGTTTTAGAACGACCAAAGCAATTTTCACCCTTCGTCTTTTTTATTTGATGAGTTTATTATTATATTTAACAGGGTTTGCGATTGGGTACCTTACTTTGGAGAAATCAGATATTTAGTTGTAATTCAAATAAACTATGAAGCTTAACATAGGGCAAAAAGAACTCATTGTCGTACTTGAGATTGGAGGTCTGGGAGATTTTATCATGGCAACTCCCACCCTGAAAAGTTTAAGGCAACGCTTCCCTCACAATCCTATCGTTATATTTGTAGCCCAACGAACCGTAACTCTTGCGAAGGACTTTTCTCAAAATATACTTGAAAATCCTTTCGACGTCATTTCATTTCGTACAACTGGAAATTATCTAGCACGTAATTTGACAAATTTAACCAATATAATAAGGGTCGCTAATCAAAAGCCCGGGCTTTTGATTGATCTTTGCGCAATTGAATCAGATGCCGCTGCTCGCCGCCGAAGAAATTTTATCAAATTATTCAATAGTAAAATCACCGTGGGGCGTAATACTGACCAGCGGGGTATATTTTTTGATCTGTATTCTGATGAGAATTTATTTAGTAAACAGCATGAAGTCGAAAAAATAAGCCAAATTCTAAGTTTGCTTGGAATTGACAGTAAACCTGGCAAACTAGAGTTTTTTATTAGCGATGAATCCCAAAAATTGGTCCGGAATCATATTAAAAAATCAAAATTAGAGGAAAAGATTCTCATCGGAATCAATATCGGTGCTTATAATTCAGACCGTCGTTGGCCAATTAAAAACATTATCGAGTTAATGGATATACTTCAAACTTTTGAAAACATTCACTTTTTAATTTTCGGTGGAAAGACCGATGCGAAATTCGTCGAGCCAATTCTTAATTCTATTGACAGGTCAATATTCACGCCAATAATCGGATTACCCTTTCAAATAGTAGGCGCCTGGCTTCAACGAATTAATCTCCTGATTACAAACGACTCCGGAGTGATGCATTTTGCGGCAGCGCTAAAGGTTCCCACAATAGCTCTTTTTGGTCCTGAAAATCCGTATCGCTATGCTCCCTGGGGCAATTTCCCTAAATCGGTAATTAAATACTATCCTAAAGGTGAGGATAATTTTACCGAAGAAAATATATTCTTCCCTGACGCTATTTGCTATATCAAACCTGAATATATCGCGGAGAAAGTCAATGCTTTCATCAAAACCGGTACATTTATCTAAACCACTTGATTTATCAGGTGTATCAAGGAAAAAAGCTTTTCTTGGATACTTTACTACTAAGGTCAGAAAAAAAGCTATCTCTCAAATTACAGATAGTGCCGGGATAGTGATAGATGTCGCCACCGGCAATGGTTTATTCTTAGTAGAGATTGATAATACTTATTTTCATTCAGATAAATTAATTGGATTAGACCTGCGGTACCCACTTCTGCAAGAAGCTAAATACATCGCAAAAATTAATCAGGTTTCCAATATTGAATGGGTTAACGGCAATGCTTTTTATTTACCCTTTAAAAATAATAGCGTGGGAACTGTGCTTTGCCTTAATACATTTATTAATATTGGCAAATTCGACGATGCAGCGGGAATTCTCTGTGAATTAATACGCATTTGCAAACCCGGAGGGAAAATTATCTTCGATATACGCAACCGCTCTAACTTGTTAATCGCTACAAAATATTTTTTACATTCTTTAAAAAAGACCTTTCCCACAACAGCATATAAACTTGACCAATTCAATACACTGTTACCAAGTTGCGGGGTTATTATTGAAAATATCGCGGCAGTAGGAATTAATACAAAACTCCTCGCTTGGGACTACATCCTAACCCTGAAGAAAACCACTAAACTATATGGATCATCTAATGCTACTCAAGATGCCGACGGCGGGAACGCCCTATAACTTTGCCGAAATAGCACGAACGACTCTCGCTTTATTAGAAGGCAAAAAAGCCCAAACTGATTTTAGCCAGACTTTAAAAAAATACCTC
>Ga0116146_1001093_pt1 | contig 29335 bp, 21 predicted proteins | sample AD_JPNHG2_MetaG_FD_89748 | JGI IMG/M metagenome (GOLD analysis project Ga0116146, IMG submission 89748) | Active sludge microbial communities of municipal wastewater-treating anaerobic digesters from Japan - AD_JPNHG2_MetaG | ecosystem: Engineered > Bioreactor > Anaerobic > Digestate | place... | reverse complement strand
TCTGATTATTCTGATTGCGGCCATGACGGTCAGCTTTGATCCGCGTGAGGTCTGGGAGCGAATCCGGTGGGTGGATGAAGCGGCGCTGCCCGCCCGGGTGGAAGCGCCGATGCGCTCCGGCGAAGACCGGGGCGCGCCCGCAGGCTCGGCGGAAGGTCCGACCGCCGCCGGGCTCGGGTTCGTTCTGTGCGGAGCCTGCGGTCTGCTGTCCAAATTTGCCGATCAGGCCGAACCGGGGTACTGCCCGCGCTGCGGCAAGGCGCTGGCGGTTCGCCGGCGCCAAACGATTCAGCGCACGTGGGCTCTGCTGATCGCGGCGGCGATCTGCTACATTCCCGCCAACCTGATGCCCGTCATGAACACGACCATGCCCGCGTACGCCGAGAAAGACACGATCATGAACGGGGTGATCCTGCTGTATACGTCGGGGTCTTGGCCGCTGGCGCTGATTGTGCTGATCGCCAGCATCATCATACCGCTGGCCAAAATTGTTACACTGGCCTACCTGCTGGTTACCATTCAGTTTGGCAAGCCGGAAAGCCGGCGGGAACGCATCCGGATCTATCGGTTTGTTGAAATCATCGGCCGCTGGTCGATGCTGGACGTATTCGTCGTAACGTTCGTCGTCGCACTCGTCCAACTCCAGCCGCTCATGTCCGTGGAACCGGGTGCCGGCGTCGTCTTTTTCGCGGCCGTCGTCGTGCTGACCATGTTTGCGGCCGAGCAGTTTGACCCCCGTTTGATATGGGATTCCCCTGGAGAAAAGGAGAACAATCATGACTGATCCGGCGGATCTGTACAACCTTCCACGGTCCACGACCGTGCCGAAAAAGCGAATGCGGTTTTCCGCGGTCTGGATTATTCCCATTCTGGCGGCGCTTATCGGCGTCGGTATCGCCGTGCAGAAAATTCTCCATGAAGGTCCGACCATCACCATCGTTTTTAAAACGGCGGAGGGGATCGAGGCGGGAAAGACGTTTGTCCGGTACAAGGACGTTAAGATCGGCCTGGTGCAGAGCGTGAAACTTTCAAAAGATTTTACAAAAGTCGTGGTGACGGCCAAAATCGACAAGAGCGCGGCGGGCCTGATTGTCGAAGACGCCACCTTCTGGATTGAACTGCCGCGCGTTACGCTGAGCGGCGTCAGCGGCATCAGCACGCTCTTGTCCGGCAATCACATCGGTCTGGGAGCCGGAAAATCCCGGCGCCCGAGACACGAGTTTGTTGCGTTGGACATGCCACCCGCCATTTCCATCGATAAGCCCGGTCGTCAGTTTGTTCTTCGCTCGGATACGCTTGGATCCATCGGAATCGGATCCCCCCTGTATTGCCGGCAGGTGAATGTAGGACAGGTCGTCGGTTTCGATCTGTCGAAAGACGGCAAGTCGGTTGAGATCCGGGTTTTCGTGAACGCCCCTTATGACCGTCAGGTCACCCCTCAGACGCGCTTCTGGCAGGCCGGCGGTCTCGAGGTTTCGATGGGTTCCGGCGGACTGTCGCTCCAAATGCAGTCGCTGCTTTCGTTGCTGATCGGCGGCATCGCCTTTGAACAACCGATGACGGTGGACGCCGACGGTCGGCCGGCGGAGGAAGGCACCGTCTTCACGCTGTACAGCAACCGGAACGCCGCGGAAAGCCGGTATGAGGAGATCGTGACCCCCTATGTTCTTTACTTCAAGGAATCGGTGCGCGGCCTTGCCGTCGGGGCCCCCGTGACCGTTGCCGGTCTGCCGGTGGGCGAGGTCACCGATGTCAGTTTTGAATACGATCCGGCCAAGAGCGATATCCGGTCGCGGGTGGACCTTGTGATATATCCGTCCCGTTTCACGGAATACATGAAAACGTCTCCCGGCTCAGCCGTCAAGCCCCTGGATGAGCAGGGCCGTCGCACCTTCGTCCAGCGGATGGTGAACCGGGGCTACCGCGCGCAGTTGCGTGTCGGAAACCTCGTCATGGGTCAGTTGTACATTGCCATCGACCGCTTTCCGAACGCCCCTCCGGTCAAGAAAATCGATTGGAGCAAGCCGCCGTATGAATTGCCCGTCATGTCCAGTTCGCTGGAAGATCTGGAAACCCGTGTGAGCAGCATCATTGCCAAAATCGACAGGATGCCGCTGGAGGCCATCGGGAAGGATGTCAAGAACATGCTGGAAACCCTCAACCAGACGCTGAAAGACGCGGATCAGGTGATGAACCGTATCGACCGGGATACCCTGCCGGCCGTGCAGGCGACCCTGGAAGATCTGCGCAAGGCCCTCTCGACGGCCGATCGCGTGCTGAAAGACGCGGATCAAACGCTGGTCGGGAAAGATTCGCCGACGCAGCAGGAACTGCGGGCGGCACTGCAGGATGTTTCCCGCGCGGCGCGTTCGATCAATGAATTGATGGACTATCTGGAACGCAATCCCAACGCCCTTATCCGCGGCAAGGCTCAGGAGGTGCCCCAATGAACCAAAAATCCGTTCTCATCTTTTGCTTACTGGCCGGGATTCTGACCGGCTGCGCTTCCGTTCCGGCGACGCGGTTCTACACGCTCAGTCCCTCGGCATCGCCTCCCGCGGCCCAGAAGGCCGGCTATTCCCTGTCGGTGGGCCCCGTTTGGATTCCCGCCGCCGTTGACCGGCCGCAGATCGTGTTGCAGACCGGTCCGAATCAGGTTTTGATCGCCGAATACGACCGGTGGGCCGCGCCGCTGAAGGAAGCGATTCCCCGGGTGCTCGTCGAAAATCTTTCCCTGATGCTCGGCGTGCAGGACGTTTCGGTTTTCCCGCAATCGGGGTCGTCGGAGGCATCCTACCGGATCATGATCGACCTTCTACGCTTTGACTCGCTGCCGGGCAAAGCGGCCGTCGTGGATGCCCGTTGGACCGTCCGTTCGACAAAGGATGGAAAAACCGGGAGCGGCCACACGAAGATTACCGAGACGGTTCGCGCAGACGGCTACGCGGAGCTGGTCGCGGCGCACAGCCGGGCGCTGGAGCAGTTGAGCAGCCAGATGGCCCGGACGGTTCGCGAAGTGGATGCGGGCAAACCGTAGCGGTTGCGGCGGGTCCGGGAAAACAGGCAGCTATGGCTGCGTCGTGCAACAGGCGCCGATACAGGATCCTCAGGAGAACTTCATGTCGAATGATCAAACGAACAGGCCGGCCGAACTGAAAAAAGACATTGGACTGGTGAGCGCTCTCGCCATCGTGGTCGGAATGGTGCTGGGCGCCGGCGCTTTCATGAAGCCGCCCGCGGTCATGGCCGCGGCGGGGGATTCCACGTGGGCGCTGGCCGCCTGGGTGATCGGCGCGATATTCAGCATGGCCGGAGGCCTAACGCTTTGCGAGCTGGGGGTTCTGTATCCCCGCACGGGCGGCGTCTATGTTTACCTGGAAGAGATCTACGGCCCCAAAGTCGCCTATCTGTACGGCTGGATGCTGACCTTCATCTTCGGGCCGGCGACGATCGGCGCGCTGGCCGGTTATTTCAGCTCCGTTTTCTGCCTCCTGTTTGGAATCCCGGACCACTACCTTCCCGTCATCGGTCTGGCCGTGATGGCATTTGTCCTTTTCGTCAACAGCGTCGGCGTCAAACAGGCGGGCTACCTGCAGGTGCTTGCGACATTCTGCAAGCTGATCCCCATCGTTCTGCTTGCCGTTTTCGGCCTCTGGAAAGGCAACGGCCATGTGCTGAACCTCTCGACCGGAGTCACCGCGTCCGCGACCTTCTCCGTCGCCGTCATCGCCACCCTCTTTGCCTACGATGGCTGGGCGCAGGTGGCGTCGGTGGCGGGGGAAATGAAGAATCCCGGCAAAATCCTGCCGCGGGCCGTCGTCGGCGGGCTGATCTTTCTGTCCGTCGTGTACATCGTCATCAATGTCGCCCTGCTCAAGGTTCTTTCGCCTTCCGAGATGGTCGCCCTGGGTCATGACGCCTCCGCGATTGCCGCCCAGAAGCTTTTCGGACTCTACGGCGGCAATCTGATTTCCGTGGGCATCATGGTGTCGATTGTCGGCGGACTCAACGGCTACGTGATGACCCTCTCGCGCATCGTGTTAACGATGGCCGAACGCAATCAGCTCCCCGGCTCGGGCGCCCTGAGCCGGATCGAACCGGACAGCAAGACGCCCGTGAACGCCGGCATTCTCCTGGTGCTCCTGTCCTTCATCTATCTTCGAATGCTCGACGCCGACCGCCTGACCGACATGGCCATGTTTGCGATCTGGATTTTCTACATGATGACCTTCGCCGCCGTGTTTATTGCCCGGAAGCGATTTCCCGACGCGGTCCGTAGCTATAAGGTGCCCTTTTATCCCGTGACGCCGCTTGTCGCCATCGGCGGCGCCCTCTACATCATGTACGGCATGGTCCTGAGCCAGCCCGTGAATGCCGCGGTTTCGCTGGTCCTGACACTGGCCGGAATCCCGGTCCTGTACGGCATGACCCGAGGGCTCCCCCGCTTCGAAGGCTTTGCGGTCAGCAAAAAATATTTCGTTCTGGGAGGGACGGCGCTTATCCTTGCCGTTTTGCTGATCACCCCGAAGTTTATCGACACCCGGCCGGTGCTGCGGGTTGCCGTTGAAATCTCCAATCCGCCCATTGCCTTTGAGGACGAAACGGGCAAGCCGGCGGGGCTTAGCATCGATACGATTCACGCGGTCGCCGGGGAGATGGGGTATCGGATCGCCTTCCGCCCCACAGCGCTCGAGCATATTCCCCTGGCCCTGGAAAAGGATCTGGTCGATGTCGCCGTCGGCGAACTGACGGTGACCCCGGAGCGCAGCCGGCGGGCGGCTTTCTCCCGAAGCTATCGTCAGGGGACGCTGGCCCTGCTGGTGCGCCCGGAGAGCCCGGCCGCCGCGCTGGAGGATTTGCGGGGAAAGGAGATCGGCGTCAAGGATCGTTCGACCGGCGATGCCTACATGAAACAGCTTTCCGGCTATCGCCTGCTCAGGCTCGACGTTTCCTCCGATCTGCTGGAGCTTTTCAACGAAGGCGCGCTGGATGCCGTCGTCTTCGACAAGCCCATCATCGACGAGTGGCTGGCCCGGGGGCTCGCCAAAGGGCGATCCATTCCGCTGGGTGAGCAGGAGCAATATGCCATTGCCTACCGGAAAGAAAACGCAAGGCTTGGCCGTGAGATCGATCGTGCGCTGGACAAATTGATCAAAAGCGGCCATATGGAAGAGCTGCAGAAGAAATGGCTGATCGGCCGCCAGGAAAGGCCTTCCTCATGAACGTGATTGCGACATCGGCATTCGATATCTTCAAAATCGGTCCGGGTCCTTCCAGCTCTCACACGCTGGGGCCCATGAAGGCGGCCGGCTGCTTCCGGCAGGCCTGCGCCGGACTGAAAAAAGCCGCTTTGGAAAAGGCGACGGCCATCGAGGTATCCCTGTACGGGTCGCTCGCCACCACGGGAAAAGGACACGGGACGGATCGCTCCGTAATTGCCGGCCTGCTGGGATGGAATCCGAAGACCGTCGATCCGGACGCCTTCGACCCGCTTGGCACGGATTCGAAAATGGTTTATACCTTCTGCGCCGGCAAAAAGGAGATTCCTTTCCGCGCGGGCGACATTCATTTCGACACAACCCCCGTAGATCTACCGCACCCCAATACCATGGTTCTCCGGCTCAAAGCGGGAAAGGGCATTCTCCTGGAGCAGGAATACTACTCCGTCGGAGGGGGCTTCATTCTCTGCAAGGGAGAGGCGGAGCGTCCGCGTCCGATTCCGCCGGTTCCCTACGCCAGCATGCACCAGCTTCGCGCTCAGATGGACCGTCTGAACATTGGCCTCGTCGAACTCCTGCGGCGCAACGAGAAGGTGGTTTCCGGTCTGGACGCCAGCCAGGTGGATACGGAACTGGATGCAATCATCGCCGCGATGATAAGCGCCGTCGAGCGCGGTCTGGCCACGGACGCCATTCTGCCCGGATCCATCGGTCTGGCCCGCAAAGCGCCGGTTCTTCTGCATCGGGCGCAAACGATGCCCGATTCGCCGGAGCGATTCATCATTTTGCTCAACGCCTATGCGCTGGCCGCCTCGGAGGAAAACGCGGCGGGTCACCGGGTCGTGACGGCGCCGACGTCCGGTTCGTCCGGAATCATTCCCGGAATTATTTACTTTGCGTTGAAACATCTGGGGATTTCCCGGGAGCTGATTCGCGAGGGGCTTCTCGTCGCCTCGGCCATCGGCGGCATTGCCCGCCACAACGCCAGCATCTCCGGAGCCGAAGTCGGCTGCCAGGGGGAAGTCGGCGTCGCTTCGTCCATGGCGGCCGCCATGATCGCGCATCTGCGGGGCTGCCAGATGGCCGTCATTGAAAATGCCGCGGAAATCGCCCTGGAGCATCATCTGGGACTGACCTGCGACCCCATCGGCGGTTATGTTCAGATTCCCTGCATTGAACGCAACGCTGTCGGCGCGATTCACGCCTACAATGCCTATCTTCTCGCATCCGCGGGGGATCCGACCCGCCAGAAGATCGACTTCGACGCCGTGGTGGAAGCGATGCTGGAGACGGGCCGGGATATGTCGGAGCGGTACAAGGAAACGGCCCGGGCCGGACTGGCCGTCTGTTCCATCCGTTGTTGAGCCGGTATCGTCATGGTTTGCGGGAGGGATCCGCAACGGCCTGCTCAAGGATTTTTTGTTTTTCCTCCATGCTCCGAATCGTCAGCTTGTAGGCCACGTAATATTTGTAAATGTTCCGGACGTAGGTGGTGGTCTCGAAGCCTACTTTTTCGGCAGTGACCAGCTCCACGTGGTTGAACCACCGGTTCGGGTCCAGGCCGCGCTGTTTCGCCAGCATCCGCATTCTTGAGATTTTTCCCGGTCCCGCGTTGTAGCTGGCAAAAGCAAAAAGCGATCGATCCTGATCGCTGAAGCAGGCATCCGAAAAGTAGTTGGTCATGAGCAGGTCCAGATACTTGGCGCCGGCGTGAATATTGGGCTCGGTGATCCGGATGTCTCCCACCTTCAGCAACCGGCCGGTTTTCGGCATAATCTGCATGATGCCGATCGCGCCGACGCGGCTGCGTTTGCTCTGGTCCAGCCGGGATTCCTGGAAGCCCTGGGCGGCCAGCATCAGCGGATCAAATTGGTACCGGTTGCCGTATTTCCTGAACAGGTTCAAGGTTTGTTCAAACCGTTTCCATTCCCCCGTGCCGGTCGGGTCTTTGATCTTTTCGATATTCCGGTGGTACTGCCGAATTCGGTCTTCGATCAAGCCGCGTTTTTTTATGACGTTGCGGTAGAAATCCATGATTTCCGATTTCAGCTGCGGGCTGTTCTTGCGGATGGCCCAGCCGATCCGGCCTTTGCTGCGGATCACGATGTCTTCCCGGACGGTGATGCCGGTCAGCACTTCCGCCCACAGCTTCGCCACCCAGTCGTCTGCGACGATGAATTCGAATATTTTCGCCTGAAGCATTTCCAGCAGGTCTTCGTCCTCCAGGGCATCCGGGACCAGGATGATGCGGACGGGTTTTTTGCGCTCCCGGATCAGGCGCTCATTCAAAAGGGTCAGACTTTCGTAATAACTGGAGGCTTTGCGCACGTGAACGGTCTTTCCGGCCAGATCGTCGAGGGTGCCCACGGCGGGAGACGACGGAGCCGCCACCAGGATTTCCGACACGCCGGGCCGATCGGTCGGCGCGGCAAAGTCCACGATCTTCAGGCGCTCCTCCGTCACGGTGATGTCGCCCGCGGCAATATCGCCGAGCCCGCCTGCCACATCACCGAGGAGAAGGTCCCGGGTGCGGGGAATGATCACGACGGTCAGCGGACGTTTTTTCAGCTTTCCGGCGTATTTTTTGTTGAGATAGCGCTCAAATTCCCGGACGGTGTCGCCGATCAACCCCTGTTCTTTTCCGCTGACGATCCAGTAAAGAGTGCGGCTCTGCGGAACCAGAACCCGGATCATGCGTTTTTCGAGAAGTTGATCGAAGTCGTCCAGCCGGACCTCATTGGCGATGGCAAGACTGCGCAGATGGGGCGTGTTGTTGTCCTCCGATGCCTGTGTTGCCGGTTCGGCCCATGAAGGACAGGCTGGAATCGTGAGGAAGGCCGCGATAAAAATCACGGCGAGAAACGGGACCCGGCGCAGAAGATGAAAGCATTCTTTTTTCATCTGCATCCCCTTTCATTCCGGCCATTGAAGAGGAAAGCGGCCGCAAGACCCGGAAAGGGGGAGGCGCAGCGCCACCCCCTTTCCGGTCCTTCTGAATCAACGACCGCGCTTGCGGGCCGCGGTTATTTTGTCTTCGGCTTTGCGGAGGGCGAAGACGGCATTTGGGCGGATTTGGCGTCTTTCACGTCCAGAAGCTCCACTTCAAAGATCAGCGTCGCTCCGCCGGGAATTACGGGGGGACGGCCCCGGTCGCCGTAGGCAATCTCCGAGGGGCAGATCAGCCTGGATTTGCCGCCTACCTTCATCATGCTGACGCCCTCCGTCCAGCAGGGGAACACCTGACTTAAAGGCAGTTCCGCGGGCTGGCCGCGCTTGACGGAACTGTCGAATTCCTTGCCGTCGATCAGCGTGCCCACATAGTGGACTTTGACCATGTCTGTAGCCTTGGCCTGAACGCCTGTGCCCGCCTTGATTTCCTTGTAGATCAATCCGGAGGCGGTTTTCTTCACGCCGGCTTCCTTCGCGGCTTTTTCCAGGAAGGGCTTGGCCAGCGCTTTCTGCTTTTCCGTGGTTTTCTGCATGCGGGCCTGGGCCAGTTCACCCAGTTTCTGCATGTAGGCTTCCGGTTCCGCCGCCAGCTTCTTGCCGCCGGCTGCCTCGGACATTCCCAACTGAACATACTTCAGCTCTTCGGGCGTCAGCTCAAACACGGACAGCTGCTTGCTGAGATGAACCCCCAGCGCGTAGAGGGTTTTCTGGTCTTCCGTTTTCGGCGCTTCGGGCGAACACCCCCAGACGGCAATCAGGGCGACACAGACTGCAACCATTAATTTACGCATAATGAATCCTTTCTTTTACCCTTTCTTTATTCCTGCTCCGGGATCGGGCGCCTGGTTCAGACGGGAACATCCGCCCCGGACGGCGTTTCCTCAAGCAGTTGAACCACCACGTTTTCTCCCTTCTTCACCCGGGAGACGTTTTCGTGCAAAACAATGAAGGCATTGGCTTCCACCATGGACTTCAGAATGCCGGATCCCTGCTCGCCCGTGATGCGCGCAGTATAGCGGTTTTTTTCTCTTTCAACAACTGCCCGGAGAAAATTTTTGACGCCGGCGCTCTTTTTTATTTCCTGGACGCTGACGGCGGTCAGCGTCGGGCGAAAAATCCGGGTATGCCCCTGCATGCCGAGCAGGAAGGGGCGGACGAACTGCTCAAAGGAAACCATAACCGATACGGGATTGCCGGGCAGACCGAAGAGGGGAACGCCGTCGATGGAGCCGAAAGCCAGCGGTTTCCCGGGCCGCATGGCCACCTGCCAGAAGTGCATGGCGTTGCCGATATCGCCCATCACGTCTTTGACGAAATCGAAATCGCCGACCGAGACGCCGCCGGAAGACAGGATGACATCCGCCCGCCGCGCCGCCTGGAATTTTTTGACCAGATCTTCCTTGTTGTCGCCGCCGATGCCCAAAAGAACCGGAACGCCTCCGCAGGAAAGAACCTGGGCGGCCAGCGAATAGGTATTGGAGTTGACGATTTTGCCGGGCGGCGGATCGGTTTCGATGTCCACGAGTTCGTCGCCGGTGGACAGGATCGCCACGCGCGGCCTCTGGTAAACCGAGACAAACGCTTTTCCCAGGGCGGCCAGCATACCGACATGCCCCGGACGCAAGACGCTGCCCGCCGTAATGACCTTCTCCCCGCGGTGTACATCCTCGCCCGGGAACCGGATGTCCAGACCCGGGGGTGCGGCGATGTTAATCAGCACCGTTTTGCCATTTTCTTGGGTGTCCTCCCGGCGGATGACGGCGTCCGCGCCTTTGGGGACTATCGCGCCGGTCATGATTCGCGCCGCCTGTCCGGCCAGAACCGTTCTTCGGGGAAGGCTCCCTGCGGCGATCGTTTCAACCACCTTGAGCTCGACGGGCTTTAAGGCGTGCGCGCCTTTCGTGTCGCCGGACCGCACGGCATAGCCGTCCATGGCGGAGTTGGCGGCGGAAGGGATGTCTCGGGGCGCAAAGACGTCCTCACCGATCACGCGGCCTGCCGCTTGCAGAAGGTCGACCTTTTCCAGGCCCAGGGGCCGGCAGGCGGCCAGGACGGTATGCAGCGCTTTTTCTACGGAAATCATTTTGTTTCTCCAGCCGTTTTTCAGTAGGACACCTTATCAAAGACGGCCGGGTTGTCAATCAAAAAGCGAGGGTGAACGGAAGAGGTCCGGACGATACGTCAGGGGACCCGGCTCAACCAGCGATGAGCGGAAAGTGAAAAGAATGGTGGATGGTAAAAAGAAATGATGAGCAAGGAGTCGTGAGTGAAAAGCGAGCGGCGCCATGGCGCCCTTTTCGATAAACTCAAAAAAGGCCCTGTCGAATCATAACGAACGATGCCGGGAAACGACAGGCCGGGCAGCGGGAAGGTCATGCCCGGCCTGAACAACAAGGATGAAATCTGCCGTTAATGGCCGATGGTTATGGTTTCCAGCTTTTCACCCAGTTTGCTTCCCGTGCGATAAACAACGGAACAGCCATGCGTGATCCCCTGATTGGTGCGGCAGGTATTTACGGCGCCGATCCTCAGGGTATATTGCAGAGAATAAGTTCCCGGAGGAACGGAAAGGTTAAAGCGGGCAAAGCCGTCTCCGCCGGCATTGGTTTTCAGTCCGCCAAAATCATAGGCGATGACAAAAGCGCTTTTCCCGTCCCTTCCAACGACTCCCTCCCCGCCTACCGGCCACCCTCCGAAACCGGAAACGTCGGGACGGGCCATGGGGTTCGATGGGTTGAACAGGTGGACCCCCACCGTAAATTCATGGTTCGGGATCGCTCCGGAAAGATGGACAACCACCTCCATGTTATTTGTCGTCCGGCCGCTCAAAACCGACCAGTTGACCTGTCCAAACGACAGCGGCTGATTGAAGATGTCCCAGCCGGGCGTCAGCGGCGCCTGGCCGGTCGAGGCCCCCTGGCTCTGTCCGCCTTTGAACACCATGCTTTGGATGTTGCCCGACGCCTGATCCAGAGGGACCGTCTGTTTGGCCATGTTGTCATAGGTGATTTCCAGCACGGTTTTAGACTGCGGCGACGCATCTCTTCCATTGCCGTAGGCCGGGCCTCCCCACGCCGTCAAAAAAATTACGCAAAACAAACATGCGATAATACCGGTTACCCCCGATGCATACCCTTTTCTTCTGCTCATCCTCTGTTCCTCCCGTACATCATTAGGTTGGCTTGCTTCTGCGGCGTGACTTTCATCCTGATTTGAACGGCATCATATTAAGAAAATCATTGCGTGTCAACGGAGTTTTGGCGGCGGGCGAAATACAGGCGCGTGCGTTTGAACAACATTCTCTTCTCCATTGCCTATTGAAGTATATGAACATTTGCGCTAGGGAGTAGTTCGGTAAAATGGAAGGAAAAAGGGATGAACCAGCGGCAGATAAAAATTCGAGCGTTGCTGGCCGAAAAACAGGGCATTTTACTCGTCCATTACTACGCCCGGCCCGAGATTCAGGAAATCTCCGACGTGCTGGGGGATTCCCTGGCGCTGGCCCAGAAGGCGGCAAGTTCCGACGCCAGGGTGATCGTTTTTGCCGGCGTGCACTTCATGGCACAGAGCGCGGCAATGCTTTCCCCCGAAAAAACCGTTCTGCTGCCTCGCCTGGACGCCGGCTGCCCTCTGGCGGACATGGCCGGTCCGGACGCGGTGAGAAAAATGAGGCAGACTCACCCGGACGCCGTATTCGTGACGTATATCAACTCCACGGCGGAAGTGAAGGCCGAAAGCGACATCTGCTGCACTTCATCCAATGCGCTGAAGATCATTCAAACCCTGCCGCCAGCGAAAAAAGTGGTGATGCTGCCCGACGGCAATCTGGCCCGCCACGCTGCGGCCGCCACGGGCCGGGAGATTATCGCATGGGAGGGCTGCTGCCCGATTCACCAGGCGCTGACGGGGGAAGATGTTGCGGCCCGCAGGCGGGAGCATCCGCGGGCGGTGTTCGCCGCACACCCGGAGTGCCGTCCGGAAGTGCTGGCCCTGGCCGATTTCGTGGGGTCCACGTCGGCCATTCTCCAATTTGCACGAGACACAAAAGCCGGGGAAATCATCATTGGAACGGAAAAAGGCATTTTGACGCAACTGATCAAGGAAAATCCGGAGAAAACCTTTATTCCCGCTTCGGACGCGCTTTTCTGCGAAGACATGAAGAAAATATCGCTGGACGATATCGAGCGGTCGCTCACGATGATGCAGCCGGTGATCACGGTTCCCCGCCAAGTGAGCGTGGCCGCGAAAAAAGCCCTGGATAGGATGCTGGCCGTTTCCTGACCGACTGCTCGATTCGCCTGGATGACATTCCGTGAGAAAAATCGTCGATAAAAAAATGGTTCGCGATGCCCCGCCTGTGCGGGAGCTGCTGGAGAGGATCGCAAAGGGCGCGCAGTTCACGGACGCCCGGGGGTTGGTTCCCCCGGCGCGCCCGTTTCTGACCGCGCTGTTGTTCAAACGGCTGGAAGCGCCGCTGGTTGTCCTGTGCCCCACGGCGAAGGAATCTGCCGCCTTTGCCCGTGATCTGAAACTGTTTTTGGGGGAAGGGGCCGTGCTGCACTATCCGCCCCTCGATTTTCTTTCCATCGACATGTTCGCCCTTCAGCGGGAAGAAGAAGTGGCCCGTTTGAGCGTACTCACGCAATTACAAGTGGACAGCCGCAAGGTGATCGTCACCTCTCTCGCAGCCTGCCTGCAGAAAATTATGCCGTACGCCGAGTTTCAGCAGTATCTGAAAATACTTTCCACGGGCGATGTGCTGCTGATGGAGGAATTCCCGGAAATGCTCGCGGCGGGCGGCTATCAGCGGGTATCGCTCGTGGAAAATCCCGGCGAGTTCAGTCTGCGCGGCAATATTCTGGATGTTTTCCCGCCCGGTTCGCCGGATCCCCTGCGCCTGGAGATGGCGGGCGACGAGATCGAATCCATCCGGCGCTTTGACGCCGCGTCCCAGCGCTCGGGCGCGTCCGTGGATGCGTTCGTTCTGGGTCCGGCCGGTGAAATTCTTCTCGACGAAGAAAGGCTCAACCGCGCCGTGCGCAATGTCAAGCGCCGCGCAGACGATCTGGACCTGCCGCGCGATTTGCGCAGCCGTCTTTCGGAAACGCTTCGGGATCAATCCGCGACGTCTCTCAATCCGATTTTCCTGCCCCTGTTTTACGAGGACTACGGCGACCCGGCGGGCTTCGGCCTGCGGAAGCTTTCGAACATTTTCGACTACCTGCCGCCGAACTCGCTCGTGGTGATCGACGATCCGCTGGCCGTGGAGCAGGCGCATCAAAACGTTTCGGCCGGCATCGACAAGCTTCTGTACAAGGCGAAAGCGGCCGGCAGGTTTTATCTGGAGCGCGCCGGCCGGTATCTGGACGAAGAGATGCTCCGTGGACGAATGAACAGGTTTCAACAGGTATGGCTCTCCGGTCTGGCGCTGGACGGTCCGGGCAGCTCCGCCCCGGTGGTGAGTTTCGATTCCCGGCCGGATGCTCCCGTCGGCAGCTCTCCGGGCGCCGAAGGGAAGGAGGAGTCTCCCCTCGGCCGTGCGGCGGAAAAAATTCAAGACCGGCTGGCGCAGGACATGCCGGTGTTCCTGATGTCCCCCACGCCGGAAGATACGGCCCGCATCCGGCACCTGCTGGCGGAGTATGGCCTGCCCGCGCGGATGCTGTCGGCGGACAGCCCCCTGTTGGAAACCGTCCTGAATTCCGGTGACGGGGCCGCCCTGTATTTGCGGGAAGGAAAAATATCCGGCAGCTTCATGCTGGAGAGCCCCCGTCTGGCGTTCTGGAGCGAAGAAGATATTTTTGTCAAAAAGACGCCCCGCCGCCGCCTCCGCCCGCGGCGTGAAGGCTATTTTTTAAAATCTTTCGGCGATCTGAAAGAAGGCGATTTTGTCGTTCATCGGGATTTCGGCATCGGGCTGTACCGCGGACTGCAAAAAATCGCCGTGGGTGCTGTGGAAAATGATTTTCTGGTCATCGAGTATTTGGACGGCGACAAACTCTATCTGCCCGTGAATGCACTGGAGAAGATTCAGCGCTACCTGGGACCGGAAGGCAGCACGCCGAAAATCGAAAAGATGGGCGGGGCCTCCTGGGATGCGGTCAAGGAAAAGGTCAAAAAGTCGATCCGCGATGTGGCCCTGGAGCTGGTGGCGATTTATGCCGCGCGCGAGGCGATGGAGAGAAAGCCCTTCACGCCTCCCGACCGCGTCTATGAAGAATTTTGTTCGACGTTTGAGTATGAGGAAACCCCCGATCAGGCGAGGGCCATTGAAGACATTCACGCCGACATGGACGACATCAAACCGATGGACCGTCTGGTTTGCGGCGACGCGGGGTTCGGCAAAACGGAAGTCGCGCTGCGCGCGGCGTTCCGGACGGCGATGGACGGCAAACAGACGGCGCTCCTGGCTCCGACCACCATTCTGGCCGAGCAACACTTCACGACGTTTTCCCGACGGCTGGCGGATTTCCCCATTCGCGTGGAAGCGCTGAACCGCTTCCGGAGTCCGGCCGAAATCAAAAAAACGCTGGCGGATCTTCTCAAAGGGAGGGTCGATATCGTGGTCGGCACGCACCGCCTGCTGCAGAAGGACGTGGCGTTCAAAAACCTGGGGCTGGTGATCATCGACGAGGAACAGCGCTTCGGCGTGTCGCACAAGGAAAAGTTGAAGAAAATGCGGACGCTGGTGGATGTGCTGGCGCTTTCCGCCACGCCGATTCCACGCACGCTGCACCTGTCGCTTTCCGGCATCCGCGATTTGTCGATCATCAACACGCCGCCGGAGGACCGGCAGCCCATCAAAACCTATGTGATGGAATTCGATGAGGACGTTATTCGGGGCGCCGTCGAGGCGGAGCTTGCCCGGGGCGGCCAGGTTTTTTTTGTCCATGACCGGGTGCGCTCCATTTACGGGATCGCGCACCTGGTGCAGCGGCTGGTTCCCCGCGCGCGCGTCGGCGTGGTGCACGGCCAAATGAAGCCCGCGGAGATTGAAAAAGCCATGGCGCAGTTTATCCGGCGCGAATTCGACGTGCTGGTCTGCACGACGATCATCGGATCGGGGCTCGACATCCCTTCCGCCAACACGATTTTCATCAACCGCGCGGACCGCTTCGGGCTGGCCCAGCTTTACCAGATCCGCGGCCGCGTGGGGCGCGGCAGTGAAGAGGCCGCGGCCTATCTGCTCTTGCCCCGCGGCGCACTGCTCTCGCGGGATGCCCTGCGCAGGCTCCAGGCCATCAAAGAGTTTTCCGAACCGGGTTCCGGGTTCCGCATCGCCTACAACGATCTGGAAATCCGCGGGGGCGGCAATTGGCTGGGCCTGTCGCAGGCGGGGCACGTTTCGGCCGTCGGGTATGAGCTTTACACCGAACTGATGGAACAGACCGTGCGGGAAATTCAGGGCGCTCCCGCGCCGGTCGAAGACGCTCTTCCCGAAATCCAGATGGGAATTTCCGCCTTTCTGCCGGAAGACTATGTGCAGGACGTCCACCAGCGCCTGGTCCTGTACAAAAGAATATCGCTCGCGTCGGATCCCGAAGACCTTCAGGATCTCCGCGCCGAACTGGCGGACTGCTACGGGCCCCTGCCGCAGGCGGCGGAAAATCTGCTGCGCGTGATCGGCATCCGCAATCTCCTCGCGCCGCTCAAGGCCAAAAAAATGGGGTTCGACGGAAAGTATTTTTACGTTTACTTCGGCGAATCCTCCCCGATTGACCCGACCAGAATCACCGCGCTGGCCCGGAAGAAAATCAAGGAATTACGCTTCACGCCCGATTTCAGGCTGTTTCTGCCGGCCCGCCCGGCCGGCGCGCCGGACCTTCTGGACCAGGCGGAAGAGCTTCTAAAGATGCTTGCCCAATAGCCTTTATCGGGATATGAATAAAAATGGTTTGCGGCGCGGCAAAACCGGTTTTGCCGGGGCCGCCTGTGGCCGTGGGGAGGGGGAAACAACGCATGATGACGCGGGCGTTTGCGCAAAATCCGGTTCGGCAAATGAGGCCGCTGGCGCTCCTGGCAATGCTTTGCGCCCTGTGTTTCGTTTGGGCCTGCGGATGCCGGGAAGCAGATCGCCCGCATGTTGCGACGGTCAACGGCGAAAAGATTTACCTGGAGGAATACCGGGCGCGGCTCAGCGACCGCAAGGGACTGTTTTCGCTTCGCGCTCTTCAGGATGAATCCGGCAAACGCAAGCGCCTGGAAGAGGAAATACTGGAAGCGTTGATTACGGAAAAAATCATTTTCCAGCGGGCGGGCGAACTGGGCCTCTCGGTCAGCCCAACGGAGCTGGAAAAGAGGCTTCTTGAAATCCGCAAAGACTACGGCGAAAATTTTTTTGACTTGCTCGTCCGACAAAATGTGCGCTATGAAGACTGGCGCGAAGCGATGAGAAGAGAAATGCTGATCGAGAAGTTGACGGCCGCGGACGTCCGTGCGTCCATCCGCGTTTCGGACGACGAAGCAGAGGATTTTTTTCACGAAAATTCCGGTTTTTGCAAATCCGGGGAAAAGGTCCGTGCGTTCCAGATCGTCACACCCGATCTGGAACGGGCAAGGGAAGTTGAGGAGAGGCTGAAAAAAGGCGAAGATTTTTCCGGGCTGGCCGAAGCGTTTTCCATCGGGCCGGAAGCGGTTCGCGGAGGGGACCTGGGGCTGATCGCCCGGGAGACCATGCCGGAGCCGCTGGATAAGACGCTCTTTTCTCTGCGGCTCAACAATAACAGTTCCATCGTCCAAAGCGCTTACGGATACCACATCTTCAGGGTCACCGAGCGGCAGCCGGCCCGGTCCCGGTCCTTTACGGAATGCCGACCGGACATTCTGAACTTTCTCCGGACGCAAAAGGAAGAAGCGGCTTTTCGAGCCTGGCTGAACGCATTGCGGATGAAGGCCGTCGTAAAAAAGGAAAAGAACGTTCTTGAGTCAAACGCGCCATCATCATGATTTGAACAGGGGGAACCACGTGAAGGCTTTTATGAAAGGTTGTGCCGTCATCCTCGCCGTTTTGCTCTTCGGTTTGCAGGCGGCCGCGGACATAGCGGACCGAATTGTCGCCGTCGTCAACGGAGAAGTGATCACTCTTTCCGATCTTCACCGGGCTTTCGAGCCCTATGCCGACCAGATTGAAGCCAACTACAAGGGTCCGGACAAGGAAGCGTTTCTCCAGAAGAACCGGGAAGTTTTTCTGCAACGCATGATTGATCAGATCCTGATCGAACAGGAAGCGAAGAAACCGGGCGTCGGCATCGCGGACATCAAGGATGAAGAGGTCATGGGCGTGATCCGGGACATGCTGGCCAAAAACCAGATGACCATGTCCGCCTATCTGAAAAGGCTGGCCGAGGAAGGCAATACGCTGGATAACGTCAAAAAGGAAATCAGGGGACAGATGCTGCGCATGCGTCTTCTCCGTCGGGAGGTGCAGTCCCGAATTCTGGTGACGGACGAAGAAATCGGCGAGTATTACGACAAACACCGTCAGGATTACGAAGGCCGGGAAGCGGTGCATATCCGGCAGATTTTCCTGCCGGTGCCCCAGGGAGCGGATCGTGCGGCGCGCGACCAGGTCCGGGCCGAGACAAGCCGGCTGCGGGAGCGCATTCTGAAAGGCGAGCGGTTTGAAATGATCGCCGCCCGCTATTCCAGGGGGCCGTCCGCGGACGAAGGCGGCGACATCGGCTTTGTGGAACGGGGCGTCATGATGCCGGAAGTCGAAAAGGCGGCCTTCAGCCTGCCTGTGGGGGAAGTCAGCGATGTCATCGAAACGGAAGCCGGATTTCTCCTGCTCTTGGTGGTGGACAAGAAGGGGGCGGGACTGAAGCCTCTGACCGTGGTGCGCGATGAAATCAAATCGAAAATCGAAGATGAAAAAGTCGCCAAAAAATATGACGAATGGATCGACGGCATCCGCAAAAAATCCTTCATTGACGTCCGGCTTTAGGATACGGCGATGGATTGCATAAGAATCAAGGGCGCCTCCCAGCACAATCTCAAAAAAATCTCTCTCGATATTCCCCGCGAGCGGCTGGTGGTGATCACCGGCGTTTCCGGCTCCGGCAAATCTTCTTTGGCCTTCGACACCATCTACGCCGAGGGCCAGCGCCGCTATGTTGAGTCGCTTTCGACCTACGCTCGCCAGTTTATCGGCCAGATGGACAAGCCGGACGTGGAATCCATCGAAGGTCTTTCGCCCGCCATCGCCATCGAACAGCGGGCGGCCAGCCACAATCCGCGATCCACGGTGGGCACGGTCACGGAAATCTACGATTATTTTCGTCTGCTTTTCGCCGGCATCGGCCTCTGCCACTGCTCCAGTTGCGGGCGGGAGATTCACTCGCAGACCATCGACAGCATCCTGCAAAGCGTGCTCGACCTGCCCGAGGGGGAGCGCTTCAGCATTCTGTCGCCGCTGGTCCGGGGTAAGAAGGGCGAGTTCGCCAAAGAATTGAAGAAGCTCCAGAAGGAAGGCTTTGCGCGGGTCCGCATTGACGGCGAAGTCCGCGACTTGGCCGAGGATATCGTCCTTGCCAAAACCAAACGCCACGACATCGATCTGATCGTCGACCGCCTGGTCCTCAAGGACGGCATCCGCAAGCGGCTAAGGGACTCCCTGGAAATTGCCGCACATAAAAGCGAGGGATTGGTCCGCATTGCCCGCGCCGACGGCCGGGAAACCCTGTATTCCGAAAAATACGCCTGTCCGGACTGCGGCATCAGCATGCCGCCTCTTGCCCCCCGTGTGTTTTCATTCAACAATCCCTACGGCGCCTGCCGCGAATGCAACGGTCTGGGATCGCGGATGCACTTCGCTCCGGACCTGGTGGTGCCTGATCCGGGTCTTTCGCTGCGCGAAGGGGCCATCGCTCCCTGGGCCAACCGCAGTTCGCTGTACTACTTTAACCTGCTGGACACGCTGGCCCGACATTATGGTTTTGACATCCATACGCCTTTTTCCAAGCTGCCGGAAAAAATCCGCAACGTTCTGCTGTACGGATCGGGATCCGAATCCATTAAATTTCACCTGGACCGTCCGGACAAACGCTATTTTGTCCAACGGCCCTTTGAGGGCGTCATCCGGCAGCTCGAGCGCCGCTGGCGGGAAACCGCGTCCACCGGCGTGCGCAGCGATCTGGCCCGCTATATTGACCTGCGGCCCTGCGAGGCCTGCGGCGGCGCAAGGCTGAAAAAGGAAAGCCTGGCCGTCACCGTGGGCGGAAAAAACATTTATGAGCTGTGCCTTCTGTCCATCCGCGAATGCTTCGATTTTTTCGAGGGACTCCGGCTCACCGACCAGGAGGAGCGGATCGTCGAACGCGTCTTGAAGGAAATCAAAAACCGCCTTTCCTTTCTGCTCAACGTCGGCATGGACTATCTGAATTTGGCGCGATCGACCTCCACGCTGTCCGGCGGGGAGAGCCAGCGCATCCGGCTGGCCACGCAAATCGGCTCCGGGCTGATGGGCGTTCTGTACGTTCTGGACGAGCCGACCGTGGGCTTGCACCAGCGAGACAATCTGCGCCTGATCGATACGCTCAAGAAGCTGCGCGACATGGGCAACACGGTACTGGTGGTGGAGCACGACGCCGACATGATGCTGGCCTGCGATCATATCGTCGATATGGGACCGGGCGCCGGTGTACAGGGCGGTGAGGTGATTTTTCAGGGCAGCCCCGCCGAAGTGCTGCAAAGCGAAACGTCGCTTACCGGGCAATACCTATCCGGCCGGAAATGCATTGGGCTTCCCGTCTGGCGGAAGGTCAGAGGCCGTCATATCGTCCTGGAAGGCGCATCGGAAAACAACCTGAAGGACATCGACATTCGGATTCCGACGGGCGTCCTGACCGCCGTGACCGGTGTTTCCGGCTCCGGCAAAAGCACGATGGTGATCGAAACGCTCTACAAGGTGATGGCGCGCCGCCTGAATCAGCACAGCGGCTCCATGGGCAGAATCCGGCGCGTCCGGGATATGGGGGGCATCGAGCGGGTCATTATGATCAATCAGCAGCCGATCGGACGAACGCCGCGGTCCAATCCCGTGACCTATACCGGCATTTTTTCCTTTATCCGCGACCTGTTTACCGGACTTCCGGACGCACGCGTCCGCGGATACAAGCCCGGACGCTTCAGCTTCAACGTCAAAGGGGGCCGCTGTGAAGCCTGCGAAGGAAACGGATTGATCAAAATCGAAATGCACTTCCTTCCGGACGTTTACGTCACCTGCGACGCCTGCCGGGGCAAACGCTTCAATGCGGACACGCTGGACATCAAATACAAGGATAAAAGCATTGCCGACGTGCTGGACCTGACGGTGCAACAGGCACTGGATTTTTTTTCCAATATCGCCTCCATCCGCTCGCATCTCCAGCTGCTGGCCGATGTCGGCCTCGGGTACATCCGTCTCGGACAGCCGGCTACGACCCTGTCCGGCGGCGAAGCCCAGCGCATCAAACTGGCACGGGAGTTGGGGAAAAAAGTGAACCGGAACACCCTGTATATTCTGGACGAGCCCACCATCGGCCTGCACTTTGCGGATATTCAGAAGCTGCTGGACGTGCTGATGCGTCTGGTGGACATGGGCAACACCATGGTGGTGATCGAGCACAATCTGGATATCATCAAGTCCGCGGATCATATCATCGACCTGGGACCCGAAGGCGGCCCGGGCGGCGGACGGATCATCGCCTCCGGCACGGTGGAAGAGGTGGCTAGAGACGAACAATCGTTCACCGGAGCCTTTTTGAGAAAAGTTCTCGACGGTGCGCGGGGGAGGCCGGACCGGCCTCGCGGGGAGATGTGACCGCCCCGGCGCCCGAAAGCCGTTTTTTTGTTTGGCGCGCGATCTGGTTTTCGGGTATAAATAAATCATCCGCAGCCGGCGCGCCGATGGCGGGCCGGAAAAAAATCAAGGATTTTGGGAGAAAAAGCGCATGCAGCCCGATTTGTCGCCGCCGCTAAACCACCGGCATACACTCCTGCTGATTGATGACGAGGAAGCCATTCTCGAGATCATGACCGCGATGCTGGCGGATGAAGGCTATGATTTGCTGACGGCCGGTTCCGCGGAAGAAGCGCTGACCCTCCTCAAGGCATCGCCGAATGTTTCCCTGATTATTTCCGACCAGCTCATGCCCGGCATGACGGGTGTGCAGTTTTTCGCGCAGGCCCGCCATATCTGTCCCGACGCCCTGCGGGTTCTCCTGACGGGCTATACGGACACGGATGCGATCATCGACGCGATCAACCGAGGGGGGATTCACCAGTATCTGACCAAACCCTGGCGCAGGGAGGAGCTCCTTCATACCATCCGGCAGATGCTGGGCAAGGCGGAATTGATGATCGAGAACCGGCGGCTGGATGAACTGGTCAAAAAACAGAATGCCGAGCTCCTGGAACTCAACAAAAGCCTGGAAGAAAAAGTGCAGCTGAAAACCCGGCACCTGAACCGGAGTCTCGAAGAGCTCCAGTCCAGTCTGGAAAGAATCCGGATGATTCTGGAGGGGACGGTGCTGGCCATGTCCCGGATCGTGGAAAGCCGAGACCCCTACACGGCCGGTCATGAGCAGCAGGTGGCCAGAATCGCCTGCATCATCTCGGAGAGGCTGCTTTTGCCCGTGGACCAGGTGGAGGCCATTCGGGTCGCCGGCCAGCTCCATGACATCGGGAAAATTTCCGTTCCGTCGGAGATCCTGACCAAGCCGGGGCGGTTGAGCCCCCTGGAAATGGAGATGGTCAAAACCCACTGCCAGAACGCCTATGATATTCTCAAGGCGATTGCCTTTCCGTATCCGGTTGCGAAGATCATCCTGCAGCACCACGAACGGATGAACGGTTCCGGCTATCCGCAGGGATTAAAGGGAGAGGAAATCCTCCTGGAGGCGCGGATCATCGGCGTCGCCGACGTGATGGAAGCCATCTCCTCGCACCGGCCTTACCGCCCCGCCAAGGATATGGACACGGCCATCCGGGAAATCACCGAAAACCGAGGAACCCTTTACGACACGAAGGTGGTCGACGCCTGTCTCGACATTTATACCCTGCAGGGACCCAAAGGCTTCCTGCCGTGAGACGGCCTGCAAAAGATTCCGGCCTTCCTAGCGGTAAAGCCGTTTGTCTTCCATGTAGCGGAGCACGCTTTCCGGCGTCAGGAAACGAACGGATCGGCCCTGATGAATTCTGTTCCGGATATCCGATGATGAAATGTCCAGAAACGTAGTTGGCCGGAATAAAATCGATCCTCCCCCTGAATCCTGAAAAACATCTTCCGTCGCATCGTAAGTATAGCGGCGGGCGATATCCGGCGGCAGGATCCGATCGAGCCCGCGTTTTTCATACCCCGGGCGGGTCATGACCGCGAAACGGCACAGCCGCAGAAGGTTCTTCCAGTCGTGCCAGGTGGTGATGGCGTCAAAGGCGTCCTGTCCGGTGATGAAAAACAATTCAAGATCCGCCTTGGCGGCCTCCTGGAAATGGCGCACGGTGTCGATGGAATAGGATTTTCCCTGGCGGAGACTTTCCGTGTCCGAAACCGAAAACGAGTCATGATCGGCAACGGCCAGCCGCAGCATCTGCAGACGGTGTTCAAAGGAGGCGATCCCGCCGGTTTCCTTGTGCGGCGGACTCGCGGCGGGGATGAATACGACGCGGTCCAGCGGCAAAAGTTCCGCGAGCTCCAGGGCGGCCCGCAGGTGTCCGAAATGGACCGGGTTGAATGTTCCGCCAAAAAGGCCGAGCTTCATGTGCGAACCTGTCCGTCGCCGTAAATGATAAACTTGGAGGTCGTCAGCTCTTCCAGTCCCATCGGCCCGTAGGCGTGCAGCTTGGTGGTGGAAATGCCGATCTCCGCTCCCAGGCCCAGTTCAAAGCCGTCGGAAAAGCGGGTGGACGCATTGGCCAGCACCGTGGAGGAATTGACCTCGTTTAAAAAGCGCTGCGCATTCGCGTAATCTTTTGTGAGAATCGATTCCGTATGCAGCGACCCGTACTGCTCAATGTGCGCGATGGCTTCGTCGATCGAGGATACGACCCGGACGGCCAGGATCAGATCCAGGTATTCCGCGTACCAGTCTTCTTCCGTTGCCGCTTCAATATTTTTCAAGATCTTTCGGGTGGCTTCACAGCCTTTGAGCCGCACGCCTTTCTCTTCCAGCGCTTCGGCCGCCTTCGGCAGAAAGGCTTGGGCGACGTCCGCATGCACCAGCAGGGTTTCCATCGCGTTGCAGACGCCCGGTCGCTGCGCCTTGGCGTTGACGCAGATTCTCACGGCCGTGTCGATGTCGGCCGAGGCGTCCACGAAAATGTGACAGACGCCCTTGTAGTGCTTGATGACGGGGATTTTGGACTGAGCCACGACGGCGCGGATCAGCTCTTCGCCGCCCCGCGGAATGATCAGATCAATCTGCTCGTCGAGCGCAAGCAGGATCGAAACCGCCTCCCGGTCGGTAAACGGGATAACCTGGATGGCGTGGTCCGGAAGCGGGCTTTCCTTGAGCACCTTCTGCAGGACGGACGCAATGGCCAGGTTGGAATGGATCGCTTCGGATCCGCCGCGCAGAATGACCGCGTTGCCGGATTTGAGGCACAAGGCGGAGGCATCCACCGTGACATTGGGGCGCGACTCATAAATGATGCCGATAACGCCTATGGGAATTCTCATTCGTCCCACCGTGAGACCGTTGGGACGGCGCCACATGGAGGTCACCTTGCCCACCGGGTCGGGCAGGGCCGCGACTTCCCGAAGCCCCCGGGCCATGGCTTCCAGCGTGGCGTCCTGAAGGGTCAGCCGGTCGATCATGGCGGCCGAAAGTCCCTTTTCCCGCGCGGCGGCCACATCCCGCCGGTTCCCGGACAGAATCTGATCCCGGTTGAGAAGAAGTTCTTCGGCCATGCGGATCAGGGCGGCATTTTTTTCGCCGGCCGGCGAGCGGGAAAGAAGGCGCGATGCCGCAAGCGCATCAACGGCTATTTTTCTTACACAGTCGGCAATATCCATGGCGTCCCTCGATTTGAATTCCGGTAAAAGGCCTTGCAATTTCTGTAAATATTGATAAAAGCCGCATCAACTCCTGCAAAGAGGACCGTCGGGGAAAGCCCGGTTGTGCACAGGCTGTCCGGCGGCTCGCGTGATATGTACAAAACAAAAAGACAGGTGTCAAGATTTTTGCCCGGGTACTTTTCATGAGCCGATTGCGCATCAAGGCCGGAAAAAAAGCTTACGAAATCATCCGAGACGGCGGCTTCCGTTTTGACGAGGTTTCCGCCTACTTCGGAGCGGCGGTCGGGCCTCGCTGGCTGATCGCGAGCGGTTTCGATCAGACGCTTCTGACCCAGGGCCTGCTGGGGCGCTCCAGGCCGGTGCATCTCATCGGTTCCTCCGCCGGCGCCTGGCGCTTTGCCGCCTGGATTCAGCCGCAAGCCGCCGACTGCTACCGGCAGTTCATGAACGCCTATATTTCGGCCCGCTTTACAAGACAGGATACCCCCGCAACGATTCTGGAAAAATTTGCCGTGATTATGGGTTCGTACATCGAAGACGACGCGCTTTCGTTTGCCCTGGCCAACAAACGCTATCGCCTGTCGGTGATCACGGCGCGCTCTCGGGGGCTGGTCGCGTCCGAAACGCTCCCGCTGCAGAAAAGCGCACTGGCGGCCTGCTTCGCGCTGAATTTCGTGAGCCGCAGCCACCTGTACCGCTTTGTGGAAAGGGTGGTCTTCTACAACGGCTCCAAGCCGCCTCCTTTCTGTTTTCAGCCCTCCTTTCGGGGACGGTACGTGCGGCTCAATGAAACCAATTTCAAGCACGCGGTGATGGCCTCCGGCGCGATTCCGCTGGTCGTTGCGGGCGTGAAGAATATTTTCGGGGCGCCGGACGGAGTGTATCGCGACGGCGGACTGATCGATTACCATTTGTCGCACCAGTTTGCCGGAAAGGAAAACGACCTCGTGCTCTTCTTTCATCATGAAGAAAGGATCATTCCCGGCTGGCTGGACAAAAAAATCAAGCGGCGCGCGCCGGATGAACAAACCGTAAGCAATGTCGTGATGGTTTTTCCGTCGCAAAGTTTTATCGACCGGCTGCCGGGCGGCAAGATTCCCGACCGCGACGATTTCCTCACGTACATCGACGATCCCAACCGGAGAATCGACAACTGGAAAAGGGCGGCTGCTCTGTCCCAGCCGCTGGGAGAGGAGTTTCTGGAGCTGGTTGAAAGCGGCCGCATCCGGGACGTGGTGGAGAAGATGTGAAATCCGGGTAAAAGGTGAAACGCGAAAGCCTCAATCTCCGAGGCTTCTTTTTTCCGCCCGGATTCGTCCGGCGCGGATCTCGCGCAGAAATTCATCCTCGTTTCGCGCCGGATTCTCAAAAACCGTCACGCAGGTACCGACCTGAAGGATCTTATGGGCGTCGCTTCCCCCCGTGCCCGGGATGTTCAATGCGTCCATCGCCCGGCGAACTTTTTTCATGGCCGCCTCCCCGTGGTCCGGGTGGCACAGTTCGATGGCGTCGAGCTTCAGCCGGTACACCCGGTCTCCCGCCCCGTAGTAATGGGATTTCCCGCCGCGCGCCAATTTAAAGGGATGCGCGGCAATGACGATGCCTCCTTCTTCATGCACGATATGAACCAATTCGTCGGCCGAACAGGGCCGCGTCAGGCTGCGGGAAAGTCCGAAGACCAGAAATTCTCCCTCGGAGCGATGGGAGGCGTCGAAGGTGTTGATTTCCTGGCCGTTGATCAGCAGCATGCCCCGTTCGGCCGCGAAGTTCCGAAGCCGGTCGAATTCTTCGTCCGGCCAGCGCATGCCGTGCTCGGTGAGGGCAAAGCCGGAGAGCGCGGCGCTTGCGGCCTGTTCGATCAAGTCCTCGTATTCGATAAAGGAACAGCCTGAGTATCTGCGCGTATGGATGTGAAGATCAAAGGCAATCATCATTGGTCCAGTCGGGAAATGCCGGAAGCCGGCGGAACTATTTTGGGTTACTCCATTTGATTTGGAATTCTATCTCTTCGTTTTTCCCTTCCCGTTCATGCTCCACGTTAAAAATCGCGCGGGACGGAACCGATATGCGTTCTCCGGCAATCGTGATGATGAATCGTTTGCCGTGTTCGAGTGCATCGGCCAGACGGCGAAGCTTGGCGGCGAATTCGGCCGCCGGATAGGTTTTTTCCAGATCACGGGATTTCTTTTTCATGGGTTGTCTCCTTTGAGATGAGGATTAGCTTTTGAGGAAGCATCTGTCAAGCGATCCTTGGAAAGCAATGCGTGAAGAGTGAACAAAGCGTCACGGCGAGTCTGTCGAACCGGGATTGATGAAGGACGCGGCGAAAAATGAAGGTCTAAATGTTCGAAATACCATGCGATATAAAATCTTTTCGCAAAGGCCGAGAATATTTTATGGAATTTCCGAAAAAAAATTGATAAGAAGCCACACAATTATTCACCATTCGTTTTAGGTTTTATCATTAAAATACGACCGGAGGAGGGATTACTGCAGAAGATTTATCGCCATCAGGACCGCAGGACATGGGTAGCTTCATTCACAACGTCTTAACACCAAACAGGAGGGAAGTTAAAATGGCTGGAGAAGTATCGTATGCGTCGAAACCGTGGTTAAAATCTTACGACAAGGGTGTTCCTGAAAAAATTCAATACGAAGAGATCTGCATGCCCGACATTCTGGACAGAAGTGCTGCCCAAAACCCGGACCGCATGGCGCTGAATTTCCAGGGCTACACCATGACTTACAAAGAGTTGAAGGACATGGTGGACCGGTTCGCCGCTTATCTCGCCGGCTTGGGCATCAAAAAAGGCGATGCCGTCGCCATCATTTTGCCCAACATGATTCCCACCGTCGTCGCCTATTATGCCATCCATCGGCTGGGCGGCATTGTTGTGTTGAACAACCCCACCTATTCCGACCGTGAACTGGAGCACCAGCTCAACGATTCCGGGGCCAAAGTCATGATCATCATCGACCTGCTGGCCAACCGGATGATCGATTTAAGGCCCAAAACAAAAGTGAAGCAGATTATCATCACCTCCATCGGCGACTATCTGCCTTTCCCGGTCAATCTTCTCTTCCCGCTGGTCGGCAAGAAAAAAGGCCTGCTGCCGGCAAAGCCCATCAAACCGGCCGATGACGTGTTTCGATGGAAGGACTGCATCGCGAAATCCCGACCCAACCCGCCCAAGGTAAAACTGACCTTTGACGATACGGCCATGTATCAGTACACGGGCGGTACGACCGGCGTTTCCAAGGGCGTCATTCTGACGCACGGCAACATCAGCAAGCAGGTGCAGCAGCTTCGAGCCTGGTTCCCGAAGTTCACCGGAACATACAACGTCAACCTGGGCGCACTGCCCTTCTTCCATGTCTTCGGCATGTCCTGCGCGATGAATTTCTCCATTATCCAGGGATGGGGCGATATCCTGATTCCCAAACCGCAGCCCGAGCCCCTACTGGATGCGATCCGCAAATTCAAACCCAACTTCGGCGCGCTGGTTCCGACCATGTTCATCGGCATGCTGAATCATCCGAAAATGAAAACGACCGATATGACCTGCTTCAAGGGCTTCTTCTCCGGCAGCGCCCCGCTGCCCGTGGAAGTGATCCATGATTTTGAAAAAACGGCGGGATCGGTCATCTGTGAAGGCTTCGGCATGACGGAAACCACGCCGGTAACCCACACCAATCCGTATGAAGGCGTCCGGAAAATCGGGTCGATCGGCCTTCCCATTTCGGATACCGAGTGCCGCATCGTCGATCTGGACAAAGGCGAGACGGATATGCCTATCGGCGAACCGGGTGAACTCATTATCCGCGGCCCGCAGGTGACCAGGGGTTACCTGAACAAACCCGAGGAAACCGCCGGCCTGCTCCGGGACGGCTGGTGCTACACGGGCGACATCGCCACGATGGACCGGGACGGATACTTCTATATCGTTGACCGCAAGAAGGACATGATCATCAGCGGCGGTTTCAATATCTATCCCCGTGATGTGGACGAAGTGTACTACGAGCATCCCAAGGTGATGGAAGCTTGCGCCATCGGCGTTCCCGACGCCAAGCGCGGGGAGAATGTCAAGCTGTTCATCGTTCTGAAAGAGGGTGAAACGGCGACGGCGGAAGAGATGATTGAATACGGCAAAACCAAACTGGCCACCTACAAGCTGCCTTCGGAGGTCGAGTTCCGCAAAGAGCTGCCGAAATCCACCGTCGGCAAGGTTCTGCGCAAAGAACTGCGGGCGGAAGAGCTGGCGAAGCGCAAGAAGTAGCCGCCCGTTTTGCACGAGAGACAAAAAAGGCTTGCCCCGCGGGGCAAGCCTTTTTTACACAGGGAGATTCTTATTTTACGGAAACCACCGGACAGGCGGACTGCAGGATAATATACTGGGCATTGGATCCGAAAAGAAGCTTGCCGACTTTGGATTTTTTCTCAATGCCGATGATGATTTCATCCACTTTCTTGTCGTTTGCGAATTCCACGATGTCTTCTCCGGGGGTGAGGCCCCGCACCAGAATATGCGTTTCGCATTCAATCCCTTCGGCATCCATCGTTTCCTTGACATAAGCCAGGTGCTTTTCAACTTTGTCCAGATCCCTTCGTTCCTTCTCCGACACCCGTTCCATGGAACTCGCGACATACAGGGAAGCGTTAAAGGCCTTGGCATGTTTTTTCGCCACTTCCAGCACCGCCTGATCGACGTCCAATCCCCCGACATACGCGACTAAAATTTTCATTTTTCACCCCCGTCCTTCCTGTTGAGTATGGATGTGTTCATATATTCTCTGGTTTTTGTTTGGACGGAGTATAAGAAAAACCATCTTTAATGTCAATCGGTTTCTTCGGCAGTTCCAGTTCGTTTAGAAATGTCCTGTTTTACCCCAAGAGATAGGCCCCGTTATCCGGGAAAGCCTGAACGGATCTTCATAGACCGAACAGCCATCAAACAGCTGCGCGATCCAATTCCTTTCGGACGGCCAGGCCGATCGTTTCCATTACATAGGGTTTTTTGACGTAGGTTCCGGCCCCGAGCCTTTGAGCCGTGCGGACACGATCCGTTTCCGAGAAGCCGCTCACCAGAATCGCCTTCTGCTTCGGGTTGATTTCGAGAATCTTTTGGTACGTCTCCATCCCGTCCATCCCCGGCGCCATGATCATGTCCAGAAT